>FLNV01001043.1_pt1 | contig 47712 bp, 40 predicted proteins | sample 1140351 | NCBI WGS metagenome assembly FLNV01 (sample SAMEA3878207, study PRJEB12797) | bioreactor metagenome | biome: Moose rumen | place: Sweden | collected 2011-10
ACAATGAAGAAAGAATATAAGGCACCGGTACTGGGCATCGTCAAGGTTGAGACTGAGACACTGATGGTCAACGCGTCGCAGCAGCAGGACAACGATTGGGCTAACGGCAAGAAGAACGGTCAGGGCTTCGCAGACGACGAGGCTGACATCGCTCCCGCCGCTCCCAAGAAGTTCTGGGATGATGAGGAGTAAAATCAACGGGAACGGGAACGATAACGGGAACGGGAACTAACCCCGCCCCTAGTCCCTCCCCTAAAAGTGTGGGGAACATAAAGACAACAAGCCGATCTACCAAGGGGGGGCAGGAACTCTGAAAGAAAATTTTTATGTTATAGCGTCATATTAGGTGGGGACAGGTCTCTTTATGGGCCCTGTCCCCATTGTTGTTAGACATAGAGTAAGTCCGTACAATATTACTTTAAGAGAGCCCGGCTGCTGTTGCTTTCCTATACCGTCATCTGATGGATAGCAATTTGATTGAGTTTGATAAGTCGTTCACGCTGGGCTGTTTTTATGCCGAACGTGAGTCTTTGTAACTCAGTCCCACCTACCATAAAATAAACTCCTATCATAGTTTTTTCTCAAAAAAGGTTGCAAGGTTGTCACATCCCGCTGTGGCAAAGGACGTGCAACCTGTCGGAGGTTGTCAAAGGTTGACACAAGGTTGTCACAAATAGAGCCCCCCTCTAACTCCCCCGAAAGGGGAGGAAAGTTATTGAAATGATGATTGTTAGCGATAATTACATCTTTCTTCTCTTCCCCCTTTCGGGGGGATAGAGGGGGGGGCTTATTCCATTTGTTGCTACGCAACATCCAATTCTCTCGAGAATTGAAGAGAAAAAGGTACTAAAAGCCCGGCAAAAGGGGATCTTTTGCCCTGAATTCTCTCGAGAATTTAAAAGATTTAGTGGCCTTTTCCGGTCGAAAAAATGATTCCCGACCAAAACGACATAGATAAACGAAGTCCCTACCTGTAGAAAACAATTATTACTTGGAAATGATATAGCAAATGGTACAGGCATGCATGTGACATTTCATAGCAAGAAAATACGCCACAACTCTCAACGAGCTGTGGCGTAAACTATGTTTAACTAAAAATCCTTTTCGAACTAAATGGCGGCCTCACGGTAACCATTGTCATCCTTTTCAACAATCATGAAAATTTACCCTAATTAATAACTAAAAACCTAAAACTAATATTACTAACCTAAACAATCTATTAACTTTTGACAATGCAAAGGTATAACGAATTTGGAAATACCGCAATAGTTAGGATGTGATTTGTTGTGGATAATACACTTTTCTTGACCTAAATCAACGAACTGTGTGCGATAACAGCGCTGTTTTCAAAACTATCCCAACCCCTCCTTGCCTAAGGAGGGGACTCAACCTCTCCCACGCCCTCTCCTCCCGAGGAGAGGGATGTAACCGCTCCTACTCGTCGCTCGTTCACAAAAGTACCGCTCCCTTAAAGCGGTCGCGGTATTAAATTTATTTCGCTACGCTCAAAGAGAAAAATTTCTGTTTCTCTGTTTCTCTGTGTTGGAACATAATAACAACAAATGGACATACATGGAGTAAGTCCCTACAAGATATAAACCTTTAACTATGAACTATGAACTGTGAACTATGAACTACAAATCAGAACGACGGCATAGGCGCTGATACCCTCTTCCCTTCCGGTAAAGCCGAGGCGTTCGGTGGTGGTGGCTTTGATAGAGATGTTATCCTCATCGGTGCCGATGATCTCCGCCAGACATTTCCTGACAGCCGGCACATGAGGGTTGATCTTTGGACGTTCTGCACATACCGTAGCATCCAGGTTACCAAATGAGTAACCTTTCTGACGTATCAGTTCGATGGTCTTGCGGAGGATGATCTTACTGTCTATGTTGAGTGTTTCGGCTGACGTGTCAGGAAAATGGTAACCGATGTCACGCATATTGGCAGCCCCTAAGAGGGCGTCGCAGATAGCATGAATAAGCACATCGGCATCACTGTGTCCCAACAGACCGAGTGTATGGTCTATCTTAATACCACCCAACCAGAGATCACGCCCTTCCACCAGCCGGTGAACATCATATCCGAAACCTATACGATACATAATTGTAAATGGAAAATGGAAAATGGAAAATGGAAAATGGAAAATGTACGTTAATCGGTATAACTATGAACTATGAACTATGAACTATGAACCATGAACTATGAACTATGAACTATGAACTATGAACCATGAACTATGAACTATGAACTCTAATCACCTCCGTCCGAAGAGATCCTTAATACCATCCATATCGAAGGCAAGTGAGAAGCGGAGAGTCTGGTCGAGCGGGTTACTCTTCGCCGTGGCGATCACGTAACCGACATCCAGGGAGAAGACATTCATACGGAATCCCGCACCCAAGGTGAAATATTTCAGATTACCCTTGTTCTCACTCTCATGATGATATCCCGCACGCAGAGAGAACTGGTCGTGGTAAACATATTCGGCGCCCACGCTCCAATTGATCTCCTGCAATTCCTCCTTAGCTCCGCCCGGAGCGTCGGAGAAACTCTTGAAGATACCGGAGATCGAACTGACATTATAGTAATGCTCCTCGGCATAAGCCTCAGAATACTCCCCATTCTCATCCATCGGATAGGTTGGCACCAACAGTTTATTGGCATCCGCACTGACGGAGAAACGGTTATATTCATCCACCGGCACCATCAGCGAGGCACCCAGACGCAGATTAGTAGGTATGAACTCGCTATGGTCATCACCACCGAAGTTGATCTTACTACCGATATTACTGATATTCATTCCCAGTCCCAGTTGGCACTCCCTGCTGCCCAGCATAAGATAGTTGTTGTAGTAACACGACAAGTCTGCGGCAAAGGCACTGCCGGGAGAGGTATCGTCGGTATAGTCATAAGTGAGATCCGAATAGATCCAACGCAGTCCCACTCCGAGAGAGAACTTCTCACTCAGCATCAGTGAGTAAGCCACATCGAAAGACATCTCATAGGGATTGATGGTCATCGCATCATCAGAATAATCAGTCAGCACCTCACCGAGTGAGAAATAGCGTAGGGAGCCCGACACCGCACTGTAGTCACCGATACGGTAATAGCCGACCAGATAAGCCAGATCAATATCATTGACAATCTGCCTCAGCCATGGTGTATAGTTGAGAGAGACCCCTGCCCTACTGATTGTAAACGGATATTTGGCGGGATTCCAATATTGCGAGTAAACATCCGGATCGGTCGCCGCCCCCAAGTCACCCATTCCCGCTGCTCTCGCATCGGGAGCTATCATCTGTGAGGTCACGGATGTATAGATGGGGTTGAACATATTCTTCTTATCCTGTGCCGACAGAGTGAGGACACAGAAGAGCAAGAGCAGTGTTCCTATGTAATATCTTCTTTCCATACGATATAAATAACTGAATATCTTTATATTTATTGTCTTGCCGACGATTTTACCCGCCCAGCACGATAAGTTTCTTTGATTTGGATACTTTATTACTGCCATCGCTGCTGATACGCACACGATAGAGATAGACACCGGTCTGCAGTCGTTGGCCGCTGTCGAGACTCAGGTTCCAGTTGACCGTATATGCGCTACTGGTTGGGACCCCACTCTCACGATGCAGCCACAGTCGTCGGCCACTCACGTCGAACACCTCTATCTCTATATCCATATCACTGCCGGTACGGTCATGGTTGATGATAAAAGTGGTATTCTCCCTCGCCGGGTTGTCGCTCAGTCCTACGCTGAAGAAATCAGGCTCCAATCCCTTTACCACGGTAAACGACAGATCGGTGGTGGAGGAGTTGTTGAGGATATCCCATGCGCGGAACTTCAGCTTATGCGGTCCCGGCTCCAGTGCCGGTATATTATAATAGGTGGAGCCGCTGGTATAAGAACCGAAGTCATAAACGAAATGGTCGTTGAGGTTGTATGTCATTGACATCTCTCCGTCGATGATCAGTTCCAGATCATGTCCGATGCCATTGCCTGTGGTATTCAACCCGTCCTCGTCGGATATCAACGCCACGAAATAGGGCGTGGTGTTTACAGTGCCCCCATTGACAAACTGTGGGGAATTGAGATAACAATACAGGGACGGCCCTACAGAGTCGTTGACACTGATATCCGACCCACCCACGATCATCTTGTCACTGACACCATTCGCCATCACCGTCTTGGAGTCATCCACCGCATAGAGGTTGATACGTCCGGTGTCATCACTGTAGTTGATATCTTTAGGCACGGCAAACGAGAAAGAGAAACGTCCGGCTCTCACACTGTCCTGGCCATTAAAGAGAATCTTTGTGCGGTCATGATAGACGAAGGCTGTCTCTGCCCCGTCGGCAGAAGTATCGTTCAACTTACAGGCTATCGTCTCCTCTGAATCACGGACGACCGCTGTGAGGACTCCCTCAAAGGAAGGGTCTTGCTGTGAGTCCTTCTCTATATGGCCGGAGACACGCACCGTCTGTCCGGCTTTGATTCCCACATATTCCGGTCCGCTCACCTCTATACCGTTGATACTGTCTATCACCACCCTTTGTGTAGGAATCTTCAGCACCAGCGCCGGATCCCCTAATAAGGAGTACTGCAGTTTGTTGACTGTCAGATCCGTACCGTCGGGATTATTTACCTTGACGCCATCGATGGTGACGGTACTCGACAGCAAGTTGTTCTTCGCTATACGCTGAGCCTCGCCGACAGACACGTAGCTGCCGTCCTGTGGAGTAAACAGCGCACGGAGAAACGACAGGTTGATGGCTCTGTTACGGTCAACATACACGGTGCGTGTCGTACCGAAAAAAGCCACCGCTCCACCCTTATCGTTCAATAGGGCATACTCACCGATATTGTCGGTCTGCCCGTCAAAGGGCATGATATCACAGGAAGCCGTAATCCATAAAGGGTAACACGTATTGACAAACTCTTTGAAGTCGTTAAGTAACAGCACCTTCTCATGAGAGATACTCGTCTCGGAGCCATGCCCACAGTAATCCATCACCAAAGCCCCATTCCGTTGCTGTTGTTTGATGAGGTTGGTCACCTCCGGGTAGGTATTGCCTGTTGATGATGACACACGTGTATAGGCATCCCACATCACCTTCTTCAGATGCAGCGACGGGTTCAGCGACTCCACCAGGTTAGCAGCCAGGTCCGCATCTCTCATGTGTTGGTTGTTATTTCCGTCATCACCCATGAACATCACCGTATTCTGCCAGGCACCCGCCTCTTTATTCTCCGTATAGACGATGGTCTTGTCAACCATGACCTTTGCCTCCTCCGGCGTGCGCACGGGGAAACGTCCTACGGCGATATCCTGACGGTCCGTACGCTCCGGACTGCCTCCTTCTCCATCATCGAGACTGCAGAAGAAGCCATCATCCACATAACAGTCGGTCTTGCTGAAAGAGTTCTCGCTCTCCACGCAGAGTAAGAAATCATCCGGAGAGTAACCTTTCCACGCGCTGGTTTTCATCCGGTTATCCCAGGCGCAGTCGCCGAAGAGCAGGAGGTAACGCGGCATCTGAGCGGTCTCCTCCGCCCTGTCGTATAACATCTTCATATATCGGCGATAGGCATGTGCGTCGGGTGTGCCGCTGGAGAATTCATTAAACAGCTCGTCGGCAGGCACTATCTTCACCGTCATCCCATCTCTTTGCTCATGTAATGTCTTGATACGCTCGGCCTGACTACGCAATTTCTGTGAGGCAGGTATCATGATAACCATCTGAATGTCACGGTCGGCATGCAGATCCTGGTGAGTGATCTCACACACATACTCCGGCACTGCCACAGAGGTGTGGAGATCGGGATGGGTGTCATGCTGCACGGCACTGTATGCCGAGATATAATCGAGGCGTACGGGACCGCCACTCACCACAGAGAGCTTCACGGAATACGTATCACCCGTATAACCAAGGTTTTCCACGTTGTAGGTTGCCGAAGCACTCTTTCCATGGTCGTAATCCCCCATCGATGATATTGTCAGTCTGCCCACCACGTCATCGTTGACACTCACCTCCACCGTACTGGCGGCTGCAGCGGTGATATTGACGTAGATACTTGTCGCTGACTGTCCCGGCAAAGGGTTGGCTATCGAGTACGACTTACTGCCGCCCTGGCTGATCGGGCTATCCTCAAAAAGATTTCTTCCGCCCTCAAACCACGCATAGTTATCCACCTCATGCAGGGTGGCGGCTCCGTAACGGGAAGGATAATAGGTGCTCAGGAATGTCGTCTCATCAATGGTGAGGGGTTCGGAGGAATCCTCTGTAAGGAAGTAATACCCATAGTCGGAATAAGGATTCCGGATGCGCTGGGCGCCATTCCATGATACCGATCCCTGTGCGAAGAACAGACGTCGCCCGTCAACAACGCACAGCGGGACTTCCTGAAGGTCATCAGTCTGTCGCAGGTAGTCGCCTTGCAGTATGTCCGGTTGCAGAGCGCCTCCATAGCCATACACATGGACCTTGTTGAGATCCTTGAATCCTGCCTTCCGGATCAGCTCGGCGGTAATTTGATAAACGCCACTCTCCGGCACTCGAATCTTCGCCCAGGATCCCTCAGCGAGCACAGAATGACCGGCATAACGGGCATCACCATCGCTGCGTGTCACCACCTTACGGCGAGCGGAAGACTTGGCGGTGGCTTTCACATCGAGCATAAAACTTACCAGTTTCTTATATTTCCCGCGATGTTTCACCAAGGGGATGAATGATATCTCCAAACGTCCCTTCCGGCGATCTACCGTCACCTCACTACTGATGACCGGATGCTCGGGAAGCGGATTTTCTGTGAGCTGCTGATACCTGCGGATATCCCTGTCGGTCATCGTCAGGTATTCCTCATAAGCGATATTCACGCTATACGTGCTGTCGGCATAGTCGTCGCCCAAAGGAATTGTCGTATAAAAAAGCGGTAATGAATGATCGAGCCTGACTTCATCGGCAGTCAGGTTGAAGAACCTCTGTTGTGCGGATATCATCACACATGACAACAGGAGCAAAGAACATATTATGATACGTCTGAACGTAATCATTTCGCATTAAATTCCAACACCTTACGGTCTTCGAGGTAACCCTCCAGATGATCATCGATATGCACGGGACCCACCCCGGCCGGTGTTCCTGTGAAGAGGATATCACCTGTCTTGAGGGTATAGAACCTGCTGATATACGCGATAATCTCATCCACCGTATATAGCATATCACTGGTACATCCGCTCTGAACTGTCTTGCCATTGATATCGAGATGGAAACGGAGGGCCTGGATATTCAGGAATTTCTCTTTGTCTATCCACTCCCCTATGGCAGCAGCCCCATCGAACCCCTTGGAGAGATCCCACGGAAGACCGGCATTCTTCAATTTGGTCTGCAGGTCACGCGCCGTAAAGTCAATCCCTACGGTCACCGCGTCATAGTAACGAGGGGCGAAGCGCTGAGGGATGCTCTTACCTAACCGGCAGATACGTACCACCATCTCCGTCTCATAGTCCACCCTTCCCAGCTCTGTCGGGATAAAGAACGGTTTCCGGTCCTTCAGCAAAGAGGAGTCTGCTTTCAGGAAGATGACCGGCTCCTCCGGCTTATACTCCCGTCCCTCCATCTCCTGGTTGTGCAGGCTGTAGTTTTTTCCTATGGCAAATATCTTCATAAATAAAAAAAAGCGTCTGTCTTTAATAACTAAAAACAGGCGCTTTTATTGTGTTTGAATAATGTCTATTATTCAGCTACGAGGGTGAAGCGTTTGAAATCAACAATCTTCAACTCTTTGTCCTGACGTGCGAGCCACTGACTGACAGTAGCCTTGTCGCCATCACCGAACTGGAACTCCTGGTCAACGAGGCAGTTCTCTTTCAGGAACTTCTGTACACGACCCTTAGCGATGTTCTCAATCATCTGAGCGGGCAGGTTGGCAGCCTTCTCGGCAGCAGCTGTCTCCCTCAGTTCACGAGCTTTCTGAGCCTCTTCCTCTGTGAGCCAGCCCTTCTTGATATTAGAAGCGATATGGTCCTCACTGTCAACCAAGTTCGGGTTGATGCCATTCTTCTTCAAAACAGACTCCACATACTTCTCCACCTGCTCCAACTTGGTCTTCTCCACAGCTGTCTTGTACTCCTCATCGAGGATGCTTTGGGGAACAGACTGGGCATCGAGGGCTACCGGCTTCATGGCAGCTACCTGCATAGCCAGTTTATGACCTTCCTCAGCAGCAGGCTTGTTGGTCTGTACCATAGTAGCCAAGAGATGCTTACCCATGTGGTCATAGATCTCTACGTTGTCACCTTCAAGTGTCAGATAACCATCCAGTTCCATCTTCTCACCAGTGATTCCGGAACGCTGTGTGACAGCGTCCTGTACGTTCTGTCCATTGACAGTCAGGTTCTTCACCTCGTCGAGGGTCTTAGCCTTTGCCTCAACAGCGGCGTCGAGGATAGCCTGTGTCAGAGCAATGAAGTCAGCGCCGTTGGCCACAAAGTCAGTCTCACACTTCAGTGCGATCGTAGCGGCAAAACCGTCAACTTTCTTTACGAGTACACAACCATTGGATGTCTCACGGTCGCTACGCTTGGCAGCGATAGCCAGGCCACGCTCACGGAGCAGCTCCTTAGCCTTATCGAAATCACCCTCAGCCTCGGTGAGTGCCTTCTTAACGTCAGCCAGTCCGGCACCTGTCATAGCGCGAAGCTTTTTGATATCTTCAATTGAAATAGCCATTGTATAATAATGTTTTTAATGAATACCTTTTTATTACTCAGCGGCAGGAGCCTCTTCCTCTTCAGCGACAGGAGCCTCTTCCTTCACCTCAGCCTCTTCCTCCTGCTTGCGAGCCTTGCGTGTACGACGTGGCTTGACGTCCTCAGCCTCCTCAGCCTGCTCCTTGGCAGCCTTCTCATCGGCTTTCTCAGCCTTACGCTCCTCAAGACCTTCAGCGATAGCGGTACAACAAGCGTTCATGATTACCTCGATAGAGTCCTTAGCGTCATCATTAGCGGGAATCATGAAATCGATATTGTTAGGATTACTGTTCGTGTCAACGATGGCAAATACGGGAATACCCAGACGGTTAGCCTCTCTCACGGCGATATTCTCCTTCAAGACATCCACAACAAAGAGTGCGGAAGGCAGACGGGTGAGGTCGGCGATAGAACCGAGGTTCTTCTCCAACTTAGCACGCTGACGGGAAATCTGCAGAATCTCACGCTTTGACAGGTTGTTATAGGTACCGTCGGCCATCAGTTTGTCGATGTTTGCCATCTTCTTCACAGCCTTGCGGATGGTTGGGAAGTTGGTGAGCATACCACCGGGCCAGCGCTCGATTACGTAAGGCATGTTCACGGATGTAGCCTTCTCAGCGACGATGTCCTTAGCCTGCTTCTTAGTAGCCACGAAGAGCACTTTCTTTCCAGACTTAGCGATTTGTTTGAGGGCATCAGCAGCCTCGTCAATCTTTACTACCGTCTTATGAAGGTCGATGATATGAATACCGTTACGCTCCATGAAGATATAAGGAGCCATTGCGGGGTTCCACTTACGCTTAAGGTGACCAAAGTGACAGCCAGCCTCGAGTAATTGATCAAAATTTGTTCTTGCCATTTTGTTAGAATTCTTTTATTGTTTACATTCTTTTTAATTCTTTTCAGACAGAAGCGATTCTGTCGGAGATAATTGTTAGAATCAGCCAAGAGGTAGCTGTTCGGACAGATCCTCCTGGTTTAGATACTAAACAAACAGTCAGTAAGAGATTAACGCTTACTGAACTGGAAGCGACGACGTGCCTTTGGCTGACCCGGCTTCTTACGCTCAACAGCACGGCTGTCGCGGGTGAGGAAGCCCTGAGACTTCAGTTTCTTCTTGTCGTCGGCATTGATCTTAACCAACGCACGGGCAATAGCCAGACGCAGCGCCTGACTCTGACCTGTAAAACCGCCACCGTCGAGATTTACCTTAATATCATATTTCTCTGCCACATCGAGGAGGTTGAGGGGCTGTTTTACCACATACTGCAGGATAGCAGATGGGAAATACACTTCCAAATCCTTCTTGTTGATAGTGATCTTGCCTGTTCCTTCGCTCACATAAATACGTGCGATAGCACTCTTGCGGCGACCTATTGCATTTACTACTTCCATCTTTTCCTATTTATTTATATTGGTTAATATCAATTGCCTTTGGTTTCTGAGCCTCATGCGGATGCTCTGTTCCCTCATAAACATAGAGGTTGTCAATGAGATGACGGCCTAAACGACCTTTAGGGAGCATACCCTTGACAGCATGGCGGATAATTCTCTCCACACCACCATCACGCTGACGGAGCTGTGCCGGCGTGACAAAGCGCTGTCCACCAGGATAACCAGTGTAACGGGTGTACACCTTGTCGGTCTCTTTCTTGCCAGTGAAAACAACCTTGGCAGCATTGATGATAATCACATTGTCACCACAATCCACGTGAGGAGTGAATGATGGCTTGTACTTACCACGGATCAGCTTGGCTACTTTTGAGCACAGGCGACCTACTACTTGGTCGGTAGCGTCGATTACTACCCACTCTTTCTGAACCGTTTCCTTGTTAGCGGAAATAGTCTTGTAACTTAAAGTGTTCATTGTTTTGATTAAATGATACTAAAACGTTTTATTTACTATGCGGATATGTCGCCATCCGATCGCGCCTGGCTTCCGTACCTGGAAACGAGCAGACTCTCCGTCTGCCAGTAAGCAGAGATTCACAAACCGCAACGACCCTAAGGGTAGGCTGCTATTTACACTCTGCCTTCGGGGGTTCTTATACGGCCCCACTATAATCGGGATGCAAAGGTACGGCTTTTTTATCAAATATGATTGTTTGGCTGTCGTGTTCCGAATTATTTATGTTTATTTAACTTTTCAACCAGTCTCACGGGAAGGTTCCCTTCTCTTTGTCTCCTTCTTGCCGGACTATTATCAGACGAATACCCGACAGATAAACGGCCGAGTCTTATCCACGTGTCTTTATATTTAACCGTAGGATATTTCATGAATTCATTTTTTTTCCGTATTTTTGCCGAAAAGAAATGTGATATGACAAGAAACGTTGCTGTAGTACTCGCAGGCGGTGTGGGCAAACGGTTGGGGAGCGCCTTACCCAAACAGTTCCTGAAAATAGCCGGGAAGATGGTTATTGAGCATGCCGTGGATGCCTTTGAGAAAAACGTGCATATTGACGAGATCGTCATTGTGAGTAACGTCCGATATCTCTCTGAGATGGAGGAGATTACACAAAGGAACGGATGGAAGAAGGTGAGGATGATCCTTCAGGGCGGTAAGGAGCGTTACGACTCCAGTCTCTCTGCCATCTGTGCTTATGAGGATGAGGATGTGAACCTCATCTTCCATGATGCGGCACGACCTCTGGTGACGTCCCGTATCATCGATGATATCACCGAGGCGCTGCACCATCATGATGCTGTTACGGCAGCCCTGCCATCAGCAGATACCATCATCGAGGTGGATGGTAACTTTATCAAAGACATCCCCGACCGCTCCCGTCTGCGCCGTGTACAGACGCCGCAGGCCTTTAAGCTTACTGTTATCCGGGAAGCCTACGACATCGCTTTGAAAGATCCCGCCTTCAAGGTTACCGATGACTGTGGCGTGGTAAGGAGATACCTCCCACTTACACCTATTTACATAGTAGAGGGCGAGGAGTGTAATATGAAGCTCACCTACAAAGAAGACACTGACATCCTGGAGACATACATCAAATTGCGGAAGCAGTAAGGGCAGGACGTACTGTCAAGCGGGAGGACTCTATCCTTTTCCTAATTTCTTTCTCCCGAAAGCGATACACTCGTCCAAAATGGCGGAATGAAAAAGTTTCAGCATAACGAAATAGATAACGGCAGCTATCAGCACACGGGAGACTATCAACAAGATATCGTTGGAGATCCTGTAAGTCAACAGCCATGTCACTCCCATCGTGAAGACGGTTATCAGTAAGAAAGGGATGACATCCTTCGCCGCATGACGGAAGCGCAAGCCGATGAGCTTACGGGCGAACCACTGCCAGACAACAAGCCAAAGAATCAGGAAGAGAGTGTAAACGATAACCATCGTCGTCATTCCGTAACGGCTGAAGAGCAGGACGATAGAGATTTGCAGGACGATCTGCAAAAGGTTACACCACAGATAGATATCCGACCGATGCATGCTGATCGCCAAGTTCTGGTAGAGCGTATAGAAAGGCATGAAAGCCCCACCGATACAGAGGATCTGCAACAGCGGAATACTCCGTAACCATTTCTCTCCGATTGTCACAAGGATAAACTCATGACCCACCAACGTCAAACCCAGCATGAGGGGGAAAGAGAGGAACGCCGTGAAACGCAGCAATTTGCGATAGACCCTCAGCTGTCGTTCCCTGTCGGTGGAAGCCTCCACCAAAACAGGTTGTGCCACCTGTCCTATGGCGCCACTGACAAAAAGACTCGCCTTACTGTTCCAGTTATTCGCCTGGGAATAGTTACCGACATCCTTTATCGTGAAGAGACGACCGAAGATAAACGTCAGCAGGTGCTGACTCAGTGTGTTGATGATATTGGTGAAGAGAATCTTCACACAGAAAGAGAACATCCGTCTGACCGGCCCGAAATCAATCTTCCACTGGGGTTGCCATGGCACATAGTAATAGCGCCCGAGGTTAAGGACTGTGATATAGATGATCTGCTGACAGGCCAGACTCCAGTAAGCCCACCCACGGAACGCCATGATGATACCTGTCATTCCGGAAATCACAAGTGCTATAACCCCCACGATGGTAAGCTCACGGTTCATCATGTTCTTCAGCATATAGGCGTTATGGGCAATGCCGAAAGAAGAGATGAGGAAACCTAAGAACACGAAACGCGACACACGGACCAGACGCGGGTCATCAAAGAAATAGGCGATGAGAGGTGCCGACAGGAATAGGATAACATAGATAGTGACGGATGCCAGCACATTAAACCAGAAAACGGAATTATAGTCGCGTGCCGTAGGAGACTTGATGTTAACCAACCCTTGTGTAAAACCACTGCTCTGCAGGTTACCCGCGATGACGGTGAAGATGGTCAGCACCCCTACGATACCATAGTCTTCCGGTGACAACAGCCTGCCCAGGAATATCCCAATAAGGATATTCAGCACCTGTGTCGTGCCATTGTTAAGCACTCCCCAGAAGAGTCCCTTCGCCGTGCGCTCTTTCAGATTTTCTCCCATCTGGCTGCAAAGATACGAAAATTCTGAGTAAGTGAGAAATAATGAAGCTTGTTTCATTATTCGAACGTGAAGAATTTATCCAATAAGTGAGCGAAAAACCTAATTTATTTGAGTTTTTCCGAACGTGAGTTTGAAATTCAAAATAAAAAGACTAATTTTGCAAAAACATAACTTTATGACAGTAACCTCGGAACAACAACCTCGATGGAACGCCATTATCGTTGACGTGCTGCGTTTCTTCACCAACTTTTGTGAGGAGCATCAACTGACCTACTACTGCGTTGGCGGTACGGCCATCGGCGCCGTCCGTCACCAGGGGCTTATCCCTTGGGATGATGACATCGACGTAGCCATGCCGCGTCCCGACTACGACCGTTTCATTGAGTTGGCCACGGCTGCACAATGGAAAGACTATGAACTGGTCACTCCCTATAACAACGACAGCTACCCCCTCTTCTTCGCAAAGTTATGCAATCGCAACACCACACTGGTAGAAGAGAGTAATACACCGTGTGTGCACGGACTGTTTATAGATATCTTCGCCATCGACGGTGCCCCTGACGATGTGAGTGAGGGACATCTCACAGAAGCCCGCTTCCGTAAGATAAGATACAAGTTGGAAGCTATATCCACCCATTATTCCTTTGCGGAATATATGAGACTGCTGTCGCAGCCGAGGGAATGGGGGCGCTTCGTGAGAAAGACCATCGCTTTCTTTTTCCGTAAGACTTATCGCCGCAAGCTCCTGCGACAGTTGTCCTGCCTCAGTTATCTGTACGATTTCAATACTGCCAAGAATGTCATCAACTATGGCGGGGCGTATGGAGCGAGAGAACTGTTCCCTAAAGAGTGGATTAAAGACAAGGTGCCATTCCCCTTTGAAGGATTTACAGTCTTTCTGCCATCCGGCTATGACAACTACCTGCGTCAGATCTATGGCGACTACATGCAGCTGCCACCCGTAGAGAAACAGGTAGGCCACCATCATAAAGCCTATTTTAACATGGAACGACGCGTCACCGACGAGGAAGCCTTAAAAGTCGCCCGCAGTAAGACATAAGACAGCCTTCAGGCGTCTGAATCCTACGATATGATGAAACTAATCAGTAAGATACCGTTGTAAAGCCAGAGGTATCCCACCAGTATGGCCGTCAGATAACGAAGCCATTGCCTGGAGCACCGTTGCAGCAGGAACCCGATGGCTATCGGTATCACAAAAGCCCAGTGTGCCGTCATGATATACACCTCATTGATGCCAAAGCCCAGTCCTAAATGCAGGGCCACATCAAAGGCGAAGCCAAATAGGCACATCCAGAGGAAACGACTCCTCCTGCCACACCAGATACCGATAACGAAGAGCAATACCAAGAGAGCCTCAACGACATACTGATACCAACTGTCATAAGGGATGAGGACAGGACGGGAGCGAAGGGTGTCCTGCAACAGATAGTCACGATGCAGCTGCAGACTCTCACCGAAGAGGTTGTCAACGGCGGAGCCCCAGCGAGGTGTGGTGATATCTGTCCAGCGCATAAACTCACCTTGTGAAATGGGTTTCCCCGTATGACGGGCATAGGCTTTCTTTCTGTTACGCTGATATTTCGCCTGCGCTTTCTTCACCAGTACCTGCCTGAAAGCCTGAGCCCGCTGGGCGGAGTCCGTGATCTGTGTGGTGTCCAGGAACTGCTCATAGGCAATCTTCTTCAGTCTCTCATGTTGCTGTGCCTGCAAAGCTTTACGTTGCATCTCCCCCGGCCATACAAACACCCGGTACTCCCAACGGCAGAACAGCCATAAGAGGGCTGTAGGGACAAGAACTGCCAACAAGAGATATTTCGGGCGGAAGAAGCGTTTCCCATTAACAAACAAGGCATCGATGAAGATCTTCACCCCATTACTCAGGGTCACTCCGGCTGTAACGAGGAACAGGAGGACTGTCTGGATGATGGTCAATGGCCGATGTTCTTTGATACTCCTTCCTGAGATATACAACGCGAATATCAGCAGGAACATCGAGAACGCGAAGTGGTCGGGGGCTATCAGCGACACCATTACGTATGCAAAGGAGAAGAGCATCAGTGTCATCAAGGTAGCGTCGAGACGTCTCAGTCCTATGATCTGCCGTTGTATGCGATACATAAAGACACTGCTGTAGAAAGCACAGAAAAGCAAGGGGACGGCTGTGATTATCTGACAGAAGTTAATACCTGTCAGCGAGAGCATCCACTGGTTAAAGATGGAGGGCAGATAGACGAAGAATCCCAATAACGGATGACGATATACGTTATACACCTCGCTCCACTCTGTGAGCGCCTTATAGGTGAGCGGGTCGAAGCCTGACAAGACGAAATGCCGGAGAATATCGCTGAGATGTTTCTCATCAATATAGGCGATACCATTAAAAGTATAGCAGATAAACAAGATGTTCAATACCAGGAATGCCGCCAGGATAACAGCGGAAATGATGCCTTCCTCTTTGTTTACGCTGAATAATCTAAGAAACTTTCTCATTGCTCTTTTCGAAAAGGTTGATAATAAGCCTCATCGGCATAATCTAACAGTTGCTGATCTCCCCGGCTGTCACCGAAAGCGATCAGATAATAGTCGGTACGGTTGGGGAAAGCCTGTTGTAACCGGTGTACTTTCTCCATGCCGTAACAGTTGGGGGTAGTGAAGCGCCCGGTAAGCCGACCGTCCTTCACTTCTATCTCGGTTCCCAGCACCCGTACCTCCGGAAAGAAAGGCTGCACCCAGTTCTCCACACTCGCACTGACAATCACACAGTTCTCCTCCCCCACCTTATTTATATATACAGCGGCTTTTTCACGGAGCAGGGGACGGCACTCCCGGGCAAAACGCTGACAGTAGTCGTTGAATACTGTCAAAGACATTCCCCGGAAACATTTCAAGAAAACCTTCTCTTTCGTCTTTCCGTTGTCGTAAAGTCCCATTCTCATCAGCAAGAGGAACGGACTGTATCGCAGGAACGTCAGGAGCAACGTCCCCCACCCTTTCACGAAGAGGATGAACGCTATGAGCGAGTCTTTCTTCGTGAGCGTGCCATCGAAATCAAAAACATACAGTCTCTTCCGTTCCATAACGCACAAAAGGGTTTATAACAGATAGATTAGGACCAGGAAGGTGAGTCCCCACAGTAATACGATCAACTGTGTGAAGCGATCCTTCAGCAACATCTTTGTGGGATCGCCACTCTGCTCATCCACCACGGTAATCTGGATATACCGGAGGAGTCCGAGCAACACATAGACAGAGGTGAGGTATAGATAGTCGGTACCTACTCTTGCCACCACATCAGGACTGATGGTGTACATGATATAACAGACCAGCGTCACCGATGCCGTAATGGTGATGGCCTGATTGATGAACGTCAGGTTATAACGAATCGTATTCTTACGCGGTGCCTCTCCTGTCTCCTGCATGCGGATCACATCATCCCTTCTCTTGGCAAACGACAGGAAGAGCGTAAGGAGGAAAGTCATCATCACCAGCCACTTACTCGGCACGATCTCCGTAGCGAAACCACCAGCCAAGACGCGTAAGACAAAGCCGAAGGCGATGACACATACATCAAGGATGGCATGCTGTTTCAGTTCTGCGCAGTAGAAGAGGTTCATCACATAATACCCAAGGATAACCAGCCCTACCTTCCACCGTCCTACCGGCAGCAAGATGATCATCAGCAAAGACAACAGGACCATGAGTCCCATCAGGAGATAGGCACTGCGCATCGACAGCTCTCCAGAGGCCAGCGGACGCTTGCGTTTCACCGGATGCCGGCGGTCGGCCTCCACGTCGTAGATGTCATTAAAACAATATACCGAGGAAGCGATGAGACAGAAAGCGAAGAAGGTGATGATGCCGGAGTACACATCCTGTAAGTCCGTCAGACTACCACCAAAGAACATCGGGATAAAGACGAACGTGTTCTTTAACCACTGCTTGGGTCTTATCAGTTTAAAGGCAGCATGCTTCATATCCATTCATATTTTGATAAAGATTGTCAGATCCCCCTTTGGGGCAGCCGTCTGACAAACCAATCCACCAGTTTGCTCAACAGCCACGCCAATGGGACGCTTATCAACAAGACGGCCAATGTGGTAGTCCAATATCCCCAATGATACACCTTGATATATTTCAGTACGAACTGCACGTGGACAAGATAGAGTTCCAGACTGATACCTCCTATGAACGAGAACACACGGAGACACCACTGAGGAAGGATCCTGAAGAGTGCGCACAAGAGGAACATCCCACTGACAGACAAGGGGATGTAGGCATAACGTTCTATCAGTGGCGGGAAGGCACTGCGACGGGAGGCCTCGATGGACACACACAGCCACAGGCTCATCACAAAGGTGACAGCGATGATGATCCATCCGGATGACTCGAAGCTGCGTTTCTCTTGCACCCACACACCACAGTTGACACCTAAGAGGAATACGGCGATCCTACTCCAGAAGATCTCCACGTGTCCTACGGCACCCCACAGAGGTGTATAGCACCTTACCAGGGCATACCACAACAGAGCCAGCAAGGGCATCCAACGCCAGACGGGATGACGCCGGATCAGTCGCATATACAGAGGGGCGAAGGAATACATCATCATGATAGAGGGGATAAACCAGAATGTCAGGTCATCGATACGCCAAAAGCTCCAGTTCACCAGGATATTCGCCACGAGGTGAAAGATGTTGGGACTATATCCCCCACCCTTCGCCGTGAGGTAATTGTCTATATAGAAGACTGACGCCACGATCAGCCACGCGGGATAGATACGGATATATCTGCGCCAATAGAAATGCCGGAAAGAAGGATTCTTCGTCCAGGCATACCACAGTCCGATGCCGCTTAGGAACAGAAACATATCCACCCCCACATTCCCGCAACGTGCCAACCCGAACCAGGTGGAGGTGCGTGACAGAGGCATGTGGAAGAGGATGATTATCAGCATCGCAGCCCCCATCAGAGCACCACGGTACTTACTCAGATCAAAGATTTCTACTGTCTTCATGCCATGTCTCCTCTATTTATTACTTCTTTCCCAACTTCGGTGAGGGGATCCATCGCAAGACGTACCGTAACAGCATGGCAAGTGCCACCGACGACAAGAGGTATGTCCAGATACCCATATAGATATCAAATCTTCGGAAATGAGGGATGATAATCTCCCGCATCACGGGATGCATCACGAAGAGGGACGATGACAGCGCTCCCAACCATACCCAAGGACTGAGCAAACGATCTGACAACAGTTGTACGGTAGCCACTGCACCTGTGACGATGAAACAGGGGACGATGAGCCAAGACAGAAACGACATGCTGCCGAAAAGCGCCACCACGGCAGAGATGATGACGACAGAGATATTTCCCATCACAGATATCTCTTTCCCATGTCGGGCATATAAGACACCCATACCGAAGGGCAACACCCCGCCGATGAAGTTATACCGCACATAGTTGAGCAGGTCACGGTTGTCCTTACACAGATACTGCACCATCAGGGCGACAATTATCATCACGATGATGACTGAGGCATGTCTCCAGCGATAGCACACCAACCGGTATAGCAGATACAACTGCACCATGAGTCCGAAGAACCAATAAGGTCCGGGCTTGATGATCTGCTGTGGTTTCTCATAAACAAAGTTAATCACCATCGTGAGCTGACTGACCACACGGTCAAAAGCATATACCACCGCACCGTCATCATGCCGTAACACATAGACGAGAATAAAGGTGACAAATCCGAGAATCATCAGTCGGAAGAGTTTCAGATAGTGGTAGGTCATAAACGGCAAAGCCGCCACCCTCTCCTGCCGGCTCCTCTCATATTTCATCACCAGTCCGAAGCCGCTGACAAAAAGGAACACCGGTACTCCGTAATGTCCGAAGAAAGAGAAGATATGGATAAAGAGATCCTTATCGAGTGTCATCAGCTTCTCCATCATCTGGTGCGGGCGCTCCGCATCAAAGGTGTATTCGTTCTCCTTCACGGCAAAGTTCAGGAAATGACAATAGTTATGGAGGATGATGCCGATGATGGCGACTCCTCTCAGGGCGGTTGTCTGTGTACGACTCAGCAGTTGTTCTCTCTTCATTGCTCCTTTAGTTTGTCGTAATCAGTGGTATTCTTCAGGATACGAGGTCTCTGCTCATCATATTCCTCGCTGAGGATATTCATCCGCGGACGATACGACGGAGCGTCAATACCTGCAAGATAGAGCAGCAGATGAGGTATGGCATCCGTCATATACCGTTTGTCTTTAGAGCGGATAATGGCACTGTATATCTCCGGATGACTCACCATATATTCGTGGGAGCAGTAGATCCACATGGGGATATCAAACTCCTCACGCGCCAACCGGGCGGTAATCTCCGTGGAGTGCATCCTCCCGAAGAAATGCACCTTGCCACCAAAACACTCCTCACCATGGTCGGGTACATAAAGGATTACGGCATCCTCATCCTCAAAACGGGTGATAATCTGGTTGACAATAGAGTCGTTATACCGTGTGCCATTATCGTAAAAGGCCATGATCTGACGCTCCCGGGCACTGAAGCCCGGACGGTCATAGTCCTCTCTGTTAAAATACTGTTTAGACTTGGGGCAGCGTGTACGGTAATCGGTGTGCTGTCCTTTCAGATGGAAGATTATCAGGTTGTGCTCTTTGTTCTCCGCCTTCAGCTCATCGTAATCTTTCAACAGGCCCTCATCGAAATAATATACCTGTGTGTTACGGGTGTCGAACATAGCCTTACTCAACTCCGGGTTGTTCAGGAAGAAGCCGCCACTGAAGTCATATACCTCCTCCTTTGCCTTGGGCAAGAACTGATTGGTGAGGAAAGTGACATGATAGCCCGCCTTTCGAAACAGTTCGGGAAATAGCGGATAGTCACACCACTCTCCCTGATCGCCTACGGAATACATGGAGAAAAGGTGCTTGAAGACATAACTGGTAAGATTCCAGGGAGCCACCACGTCGGTAAAAGGGATGAGCTCTCCCTTCTGTGCGCGGTCCAACTGCAGAGGTGTCGTCTCTTTCTCATAGCCATATAACTGACTGTGATAACGGTTGTAGCTCTCGCCGATGATAAGGACAATATTCTTACTGGTGTAATGACAGCTGTCAACCTCCACCTTGTCTATTCCGGCTATTAACTTGACCAATTGTTTGGCGGTCAGCCGGTTGGCGTAGATACTGAACACCAGGCGATAGATAGGCTGGTAGGTGAAGGCCCTCCCTTTCTCCGTCAGCTCATGTTCCACATCCCCGATCTTGTCATACGACATCAGTCGGTGGAAGGCTTTCTTGTTCGGCAGACAGGCATTGAGGGAAATCACAAACACGATGAGCGTTGCCAGTCCTGCCAACGGACAGAGCCATTGTGTCAGACTCTTATGTAACAGGATGGGATATTTCTTCCTACGATAGAGTTTAGCATATATTATATGTATCAGTAACACCGCCAGCACAAAGGTGAGCCTGCTCCACAGGATATCGGGAGTGAGATAGGTCAGGAAAAACTCTCCTGCCTCACGGCTGTTCGTCTCCCCCACCAACAGCAGCATCGTGGGAGTGATCGTACTGTCAAACTTCACGAAACAATATACATCGATGATCGCCAGCGTATAGGCAATGACATAAAAGAGTCGGCGCACCCACTTACGGATATTCTCCGGCAGCAACGTCAGGAAGACACAGAGCAAATAGACATCCACGAACAGCTCCGTAGGACAATGCTCATAGACCTTATAGCCTCGTACATTGTACTTGATCACCGCATAGAAGCATACCAGTCCCAACAAATACATAAAGACAAAGAATGCCCCGTTCTTACGGATGGGGGTAAACAGACTTGCCAGTAAACGTTGAATCATCTTCATCCTATACCCACCTCATTTAGCAGTTCCTTAATAACTTTATCCGGTATCGTTTCTTGATCACTTTTGTCATAAAGCGCCAAGAAAAGAATATATCGTCCGGGAGAGATTGATAGCGTTTAAACAACCTCTTAAAATCCTTATCAAAAGAAGGAATGGTCTTTATCTTATAACTCATTGAACAACGCTTCTATAGATTTTGCTTCAATTTTTCCCTCTTGTACCAATTTCAACTCCTTGAAAGCCTGCTTTAAACTTTTCTTCACCTGCTCTGAAGAATCTCCTTGCTGTAACTGTTCGGCCAACCTTTCTCTTCGTATCTTACGGAGAGATTGTAAGGCTCTCTTCATCATTGTTTCATCAGTTACAATGCGGCTCAGTTCTCTGTGTAAAGCAGCGTTTAACTGTACTGTTGTCATAACTCTAAAGATTAAGTTATTGCAAAGATAATACTTTTATTTGAAATAAACAAATAATCTGTTTAGACAGGATTATTTATAGAGATCGTTTTTCTCGATGAAATCGGCAATTTCCGCAGGCACAAGTCCTTCTATCGACTCTCCATTCTTGACCTTTTCGCGTATCATCGTACTACTTACCGGCAGAAGTTTCGCCCGTAGATAGCGAAGATGGCGATGGCGCCGATGAGGTACCTTTGAAGACGTCTCACGAGGATACACCACGATATGGTATTTCTTCAAGATCTCCTCGTGATGGTACCATTGGTCGAAAGTCTCCCAGTTATCCTCTCCGATCAACAGATAGAGTTCGCGGTCAGGATAATCCTGCTGGATATGTTCCAGGGTATTCCACATATAAGAAGGGCGTGGCAGATGAAACTCATAGTCGGAAACCACGATCTGGGGTTCATCGGTCAGCGCCAGTCGAGCCATCTCCAGGCGCACCCGGTCATCGGTGAGGTTCTCTTGTTTTTTCAGAGGGTTGTGTGGAGAAACGATCATCCACACCTCATCCAGTCCTATCTTCCTCAAGGCTTGCCTCGCCAGGGAGATATGCCCGTTGTGAATAGGATCAAAGGATCCGCCAAAGATACCTGTCTTAATCATCCAGGAAAGACTTTATCATCTGCCATGCCTCGTGCTCTGCCACCTCCAGTTTGTCATTGACGAGTATCTTGTCAAACTGATCTGAAAAAGTCATTTCATAGACAGCCTTACTGAGACGCTGTTCTATCACCTCCGGCGCATCCGTGGCCCGATGTTCCAAACGGCGTCGAAGCTCCTCTATCGACGGCGGTTGGATGAAGATACTCAGCGCACGGTCGCCATAAAATCTTTTGATATTGATGCCACCTTTCACATCCACATCGAACACTACGTTGTCACCCGCTGCCAACTGGTCTTCCACCTGGCGTTTGAGGGTGCCATAGAAACGATTCTCGTACACCTCCTCATATTCCAGAAACTCATCGTTGTCGATACGCTGGCGGAATTCCTCGGGGGTGAGGAAGAAATACTCCACCCCATCCTGCTCCGTACCACGGGGAGCCCGGCTGGTACAACTGATACTGAAAGCCATGTCGAGTTCCGGATGCTCCTGCATCAGCCAATTGATAATTGTACTCTTACCACTGCCGCTGGGGGCAGAAAAAATAATCAGTTTCTTTTCCATGATATATTACTTAGTGTGCTTACAATGCATTGAGCACCTGCTCCTTGATCTGCTCCAGCTCATCCTTCATCATGACGACGATATTCTGCATCTCCGCGAGATTACTCTTACTGCCCGTGGTATTTATCTCACGTCCCATCTCCTGAGCGATGAATCCCAGCTTCTTCCCTTGAGCCTCTTCCTCCATCATCGTCGTGCGGAAATATTTGAGGTGATTGGAAAGACGTTGTTTCTCCTCACTGATATCCAGTTTCTCGATATAATAGATCAACTCCTGCTCCAGACGGTTCTTATCATAGTCAACCTCGGAGATACTCTTGAGACCGTCCAGAATACGGGCACGAATCTTCTCCACCCGACTCTTCTCATAAGGTTCGATACTGAGCAACAGACGCTCGATATTATCCAACTTCTCACAGAATTTCCTCTGCAAGGCCTCACCCTCTTGCTTACGGAAAGCCACGAGGTTCTCAAGAGCTTCCTGCACGGAGGAACGCACCACCGTCCATTCCTCATCCTCAAGAATTTCCACCTCCGACTTCGTCATCACCTCCGGCATGCGCAGTAAGGTATAGAACCAATCATTTGGCTCGGGGATGCCCGTCTTGGCCGCGATCTCCTTAATCTGATGGTAGTAATTCTCTACCAATGCCGCGTTAATCGGAGTGGCGTCAACAGAGACATCTTTTTCTATCCATAAAGAGAAGTCAACCTTTCCTCTCACCAACTGCCGGGCAACCATCTGCCGCAATTCCATTTCCTTCTCCCGATAAAGTGGTGCGATACGCGAGCTGATGTCGAGCGTCTTGCTGTTTAGTGATTTGATCTCAACGTTTATCTTCTTCCCTTTATAGGCTACAAGCGCTTTTCCGTAGCCAGTCATTGACTGTATCATAACATCATTGTTGTTAAATTTATGCAAAAGTACGAATATTTTCCGGAAAATAAGTATTTTTGCAAATTATTTAAAAAGATATTTTATTTATGGCGTGTATTCTCAATATAGAAACGAGCACTGACGTGTGCTCAGTGGCTGTTAGTCAGGATGGGGCTGTCATTTGGTCTGAGGAGGACCGCAGCGGTCCTAACCATGCCGTAAAGCTGGGTCAGTTTGTGGATGAGGCCCTCTCTTTCAGTGACAATCACGCCATCCCCCTGGATGGTGTCGCTGTCAGTTGCGGACCAGGATCGTACACGGGATTGCGCATTGGTGTCTCGATGGCCAAGGGAATATGCTATGGCAGGAGCGTTCCCCTCGTGGCTGTGCACACCCTGCCGTTGTTGGCAGTCCCCGTCCTCCTTTTTCATGAGTTGGAGGAGGATGCCTTGCTGTGCCCGATGCTCGATGCCCGCAGGATGGAGGTTTACGCTTGCTTGTACGACCGTTCACTGAAGGAGATACGCCCTATCCATGCCGATGTCGTGGATCACGACACCTATTTGGAGTATCTCGACCGCCCCGTGTACTTTTTCGGCAACGGCGCCACCAAGTGTATGTCGATGATTGACCATCCCAATGCCCATCTGATTCCCGACATCGTGCCACTGGCGAGACACATGTTACCACTGGCTGAGAAACGATTTCTGAACGGACAGTTTGAGGATGTGGCCTATTTCACGCCATTCTATTTGAAAGATTTCGTTGCCAAAGCACCGAAGAAACTCCTTTAACGCTAATAAAGATCTACAGATATGAATATAGAAGGACTGGATTATAACACGCAGCGCGAGAAGATTATTCTCCCTGAGTACGGAAGAGAGATCCAAAAGATGGTTGACTATGCCGTGGCCCTGCCTACCAAGCAAGAGCGTCAGGCATGCGCTGAGACCATCATCAACATTATGGGCCGCATGTCGACACATAGCCGTGAGAGTGTGGACTATGACCGTAAGCTATGGGATCATCTGGCTATCATGAGCGATTTTAAGTTGGATATCGACTATCCCTATGATGTCGCTGAGGCCAAAAAGATCATGACGTCTCCCAACCCGCTTGGCTACCCAATGACAGACATTCCCGTGCGTCATTACGGCAAGATGGTCTTTGAGCTTTTTGAGCGTCTCAAGGAGATGCCCGAGGGAGAGGAGCGTGATGAACTGGTGCGGGTTACCGCCAACCAGATGAAGCGCAACCTCATACAATGGAGCCACGGCTTCAGTGACGACGAGAAGATCGCCTCCGACCTGGCACGTTACACCGACGGCATCATCCAGCTGGACTTGGACAACTTCCAGTTTGACAAGGTGATTCAGAAAGAGGCCTCTTTACAAAAAACGAATAAGAAGAGAAAGTAACAGAGTATTATGGAGTCGTTCATCATTGAAGGAGGGCATCCCCTGAAGGGTGAGATTATTCCACAGGGAGCCAAGAACGAGGCATTGGAAGTGATCTGCGCCTCGCTGCTTACCAGTGAGCCGGTGGAAATAGCCAACATCCCCGACATCCTTGATGTCAATAACCTTATCCAGCTGTTGCGTGACATCAACGTGAAGGTCACGAGGTTGTCTCGCAATGACTATATCTTCCAAGCTGATGAGGTGGACCTGAAATATCTGGAGAGTGATGAGTTTGTGAAAAAGTGCGCAGCCCTACGGGGCAGTGTGCTGATGATAGGGCCGCTGTTGTCACGCTTCGGCAAAGCGGTCATCGCCGAGCCGGGTGGCGACAAGATCGGACGTCGTCGCTTGGACACGCATTTCCTGGGGTTCAAATACCTTGGTGCGAGATTTGAGTTTAATGAGACTCGCAATGTTTACGAGATCTCTTCGCCCCACCCCAAAGGCTGTTATATGTTGCTGGATGAGGCCTCCATCACCGGTACGGCCAATATCATCATGGCATCGGTCTTCGCCAAAGGAACCACCACCATCTATAATGCCGCCTGTGAGCCTTATATCCAACAGCTGTGCAGGATGCTTAACAGCATGGGGGCGGAGATAAGAGGCATCGGAAGTAATCTGCTTACTATCGAGGGGACAGACCATCTGCATGGCACCTCCCATCATATCCTTCCCGACATGATTGAGGTCGGCTCTTTCATCGGAATGGCCGCCATGGTGGGTGAGGGAATATGTATCAAGAACGTGTCGCTACACAACCTGGGTATCATCCCTGATGCCTTCCGCAGACTGGGCATCAAGATAAAGGTAGAAGGTGACGATCTGTTCATCCCCAAACAGCCCCATTACGTCATCGACTCTTTCATCGACGGTTCTATCATGACGCTGGCAGACGCTCCATGGCCGGGACTCACACCCGACCTGCTCTCCGTTCTCCTGGTAGTAGCCACACAGGCCCGTGGTAGTGTGCTGATACACCAGAAGATGTTCGAGAGCAGACTCTTCTTTACGGATAAGTTGATAGATATGGGTGCACAGATTATCTTATGTGACCCACACCGTGCCGTGGTCGTTGGTCATGATCACAAGAAACGGTTACGTGCCGGAAGGATGACAAGTCCGGATATCCGTGCAGGTATCGCCCTGCTGATTGCCGCCATGAGCGCCAAAGGAACCAGCCGCATAGACAATATCGCTCAGATTGACCGTGGATATCAAGATATAGAAAGCCGTCTGAATGCCTTAGGGGCTTCTATCAAAAGAACGGGGAGTGTTTAGGGTTGAAGGTTGAAGGTTTAGAGTTTAGAGTTTAGAGTTTAGGGTTTAGAGTTTAGAGTTTAGAGTTTAGGGTTTAGAGTTTAGAGTTTAGAGACATGATTCTGCCTGAGGAAGTTTTTCACATCGGTCGTTTAGGGAAACCCCATGGTGTTCGTGGGGAGATTACATTTATGTTTACCGATGATGTCTTCGACCGTGTGGACGCAGACTACCTGATCATTGAGGTTGACGGAATCCTCGTGCCTTTCTTCATCGATGAGTACCGTTTTAAGTCGAACGAGACGGCGCTGATCGTCTTCGATGGCATCTCCACGGTGGAACAGGCTCGTGAATTGACCAACTGCGAGGTTTATTTCCCTCGTTCCCTGTCGGATCATAACAATGAGGAGCTGACATGGGATGAACTGGTGGGCTATCAGGTGAATGACATCCACGAGGGACCTGTCGGGACAATAACCGATGTGGATGACTCCACGGAGAATATCCTTTTCTATGTCAACCACAAGGATAAAACCGTGCTGCTGCCTGCCGCTGATGACCTTATTATAGAGATAAACAACGAAGACAAAATAATTACCACAGAGTTGCCCGAAGGGTTACTCGACCTGTCATAAGATGAAGAAACAAATAGCTATCCTCGGTTCTACCGGCTCCATAGGCACACAAGCCTTGGAAGTCATTGAGGAGCATCAGGACCGTTTTGAAGTATATTGTCTAACAGCCAACAACCGTGTGGAACTGTTGGCTGAACAAGCACATAAATATAAGCCCGCCGCCGTTGTCATCGCCAACAAGGCACATTACGACCGTCTGAGATCACTGTTAAGTGATGAGCCGGATATCAAGGTTTATGCCGGAGCGCGAGCTTTGGACGAGATCGTGGAGGCAGAACCTATCGACATGGTGCTCACCGCCATGGTAGGGTTTGCCGGGCTCAGTCCTACCATCCATGCCATCAAAGCCCATAAAAAGATCTGTCTGGCCAACAAGGAGACCTTAGTGGTGGCAGGAGAACTGATCTGTAGGTTAGCCCATGAGTACCATGTGCCCATCCTACCTGTTGACAGTGAGCACTCCGCTATCTTCCAGAGTATCGTCGGTGAGGGCGACAATGCCATCGAGAAGATTCTGCTGACTGCCTCCGGAGGTCCTTTCCGTCTGTTGTCGAAAGAACAGCTGACTACCGTCACAAAGGCTGATGCCCTGCGCCATCCCACCTGGGACATGGGGGCGAAGATAACGATCGACAGTGCCTCAATGATGAACAAAGGCTTTGAGGTGATAGAGGCAAAATGGCTTTTCGGCGTCAGTGCAGAACAGATACAGGTATTGGTGCACCCCCAGAGTATTGTTCACAGTGCCGTGCAGTTTGCCGACGGCTCTGTAAAAGCGCAGCTGGGTGTTCCCGACATGCGTCTGCCTATACAGTACGCCTTCTCTTTCCCGGAGCGCCTGCCACTCAGCGGTGAACGTCTCGATTTGTTCAGGCATCCATTGGAGTTCTTTGAACCTGACATGGAGAAGTTCTCCTGTCTTGCTATGGCATACCAGGCGATAGCCAAGGGGGGGAACATGCCTTGTATCGTGAATGCGGCCAATGAGGTGGTCAACCGCGCTTTCCTGGAGGACCGCTGTGGATTTCTGCAGATGGGAGAGATTATCTCACGCACAATGGAGCGGGCCACCTACGAGTCGAATCCCGACTACGATATCTATGTAAAGACCGATCGGGAGGCTCGTCGTATAGCAAATGAATTATTAAACGAAGGATAATATATAACAATGGAAGTATTTTTAATAAGATTGTTGCAATTCATACTGGCCATCAGTTTGCTGGTATTACTTCACGAAGGAGGACATTTCTTCTTCTCTAAGCTCTTCGGTGTACGCGTAGAGAAATTTTATATGTTCTTTGATATTGGTATTGGTAAGTGGGACGGAAGCATCTTCAAGTTCAAACCTAAGGACAGCGACACCCAATATGGGATGGGATGGTTGCCTCTGGGCGGTTATTGTAAGATTGCCGGCATGATAGACGAGAGTTTTGACACAGAACAGATGAAACAGCCGGAGCAACCGTGGGAGTTCCGAACAAAACCCACCTGGCAACGACTGTTGATTATGATCGGTGGCGTCCTGGTGAATTTCCTGTTGGCCCTGTTTATCTATTCCATGGTATTGTTCTATTGGGGTGACAGTTTCATCGCTGTGAAGGACATGACGATGGGTATGAAATACAATGAGCAAGCAAAGACGCTCGGTTTTCAGGACCATGATATTCTGTACAGTTATGATGGGAAGACCTTTGGGCGTTTTGATGTTGACGTATTCCGCAGAATCACAGAGGCAAAGACGGTACAGGTTCTCCGCAACGGGAAGCAGGTATCTATCAATATGCCGGAGGATATGAGTTTGCTGACGATGTTACAGACAGATCCTCCTTTTGCTCGTCCCTTCGTTCCTGCGGATATTGACAGTGTGATGCCCAACACCATCGCCGATCAGATCGGCATGAGGAAGGGGGATGTCATCACCAGCCTCAATGACAAGTCCATCGACTCCTGGAATGAGTTCACGTATCAGGTGAATGTGCTGCGGGACATGCTCTCTGTCGCTGACAACCATAAAGACAGCATGGCCATACGTACTGTTAAGATTGCCTTTACGCATAAGGATGCGGCGACAGACACGGCACAGGTCACCCTCGCGGAAGATATGCTCTTAGGGGTTGGACAGACCAGCATCTATACTTACTATGAGCCCACCAAGGTGGAATATGGTTTCTTTGAGAGTTTCCCTGCCGGTATCAAATACGGCCTGGGGGTACTCCGCGGGTATGTGGATGATCTCAAATATGTCTTCACCGCTGACGGTGCGAAGAGTCTGGGTGGCTTTGGTGCCATCGGCAGTCTGTTCCCACCGGTATGGGACTGGATGATGTTCTGGCGAATGACCGCCTTCCTGTCTATCATTCTCGCCTTTATGAATATCCTACCTATTCCTGCCCTGGACGGCGGACACGTGCTGTTCCTGATCTATGAGATGATCACAGGACGTAAACCCAGCGAGAACTTCATGATTAAGGCTGAGTACGTGGGCTTCACCATTCTCATCCTGCTGATGATCGTCGCTAACTTAAATGACATCCTGCGGTGGTTGGGGTATATGTAGTTTACAGTTCATAGTTCACAGTTCATAGTTCATAGTTAAATTCCCTTTGGGATTCAGCGGCTCCAGCGGCCAACTACTTTTCAGTTCATAGTTCACAGTTCACAGTTTAAGCTTAGGGTCGGGAATAAGAGGTATATTAAAATTATCATTTGCATGAAATCGCTGAAAGAACTATTTAAAATAGGTAAGGGTCCGTCGAGCAGTCATACGATGGGACCACAGAAGGCTGCCACCATCTTTTGGGGGAGGAACCCACAGGCGGCACGTTTTGAGGTGACGCTGTACGGTAGTCTGGCAGCCACCGGCAAAGGACACATGACAGATGCGGCTATAGAAGATATCCTTCTGCCCCATGCCCCCACAAAGATTCTGTGGGAACCCACGGTCTTCCTGCCTTTCCATCCCAATGGCATGCGCTTTGTCGCCTACGACAAGGAGGACGAGCAGACAGATGAATGGGTGGTATATAGCGTTGGCGGTGGAGCACTGTCTGAAGGGAAAGAAGACAGTAAGACACTTGCCACCCCCGATGTTTATGACCTCCACACGCTCAAAGATATCATGAAGTGGTGTTACGACAATGGCTGTGCCTACTGGGAATATGTTGACAGATGTGAGGATAAGGATATCTGGGACTATTTAATGAATGTCTGGGAGACGATGAAACAGTCTGTAGAGAAAGGCCTCAGCCATGAGGGGGTATTACCCGGTCCACTCCATCTTCCCCGTAAGGCTGCCATCTATTACGTAAAGGCCAAGGGATATAAAGCATCCCTGCAGTCACGCGGACTCGTCTATGCATACGCACTGGCAGTCAGCGAGGAAAACGCTTCCGGCGGAACCATCGTCACCGCTCCCACCTGCGGTTCTTCCGGTGTCTTGCCAGCCGTATTGTACCATTTATCTACCGCCCATGGTTTCAGCGACACACGTATTTTATATGCCTTGGCAACAGCCGGACTTTTCGGGAATATCGTGAAGCACAATGCCAGTATTGCCGGTGCCGACGTAGGCTGTCAGGGAGAGGTGGGTGTCGCCTGTGCTATGGCATCCGCCGCCGCCTGTCAGTTGTTTGGAGGCAGTCCCGCACAGATAGAGTATGCGGCAGAGATGGGTCTGGAGCATCACTTAGGTATGACCTGTGATCCGGTATGCGGCATGGTTCAGATTCCCTGTATTGAGCGTAATGCCTTTGCAGCAGCACGCGCCTTGGACAGCAATCTCTATGCGGCCTTCTCGGATGGCAGACATAATGTTTCTTTCGACCGTGTGGTGAACGTCATGAAACAGACAGGTCATGACCTGCCTTCACTCTATAAGGAGACAGGCGAGGGAGGACTCGCAGTGATACAGCATTAAAATCTTTAACGCTCGCAGACGGCTGTTTTATAACAATTCGTTAAAAAAACATACCTAAATCTATTAAATCGTAAGATAGGGGCGTTTTATTTTAATTTTTGCGGACTTTATTTTCTCGCTCTGAGTAAAATCATTTACCTTTGTAACCCATAAACGATGTTACGCAACAGACCGTTGCGTAAGTGATAATAGAAGAAAACGCTATTCACTGTTATGGTAAAAAAGATTGGTTTTACGAAGATGCACGGAGCGGGAAATGACTATATCTATGTAGATATCTCACGATACGATATTCCCGATCCTGCATCGGCAGCTATCCAATGGAGTAAGTGGCATACGGGTATAGGCAGTGACGGACTGGTGCTTATCGATACCGTTGATAACACAGAGGCTGATTTCAGTATGCGTATCTTCAATGCCGATGGTACTGAAGCGATGATGTGCGGCAATGCCTCCCGCTGTATCGGGAAATATCTCTATGAACGAGGATTGACGAAGAAAGACAAGATAAAGCTACAGACAAAGTCGGGTGTCAGAACCCTTCTTTTGGATATCCGTCATGAGGAGGTTAGCAGCGTATCTGTGGATATGGGAGAGCCGCATCAGTCGATGCCTTCGCAGTATAACCCTGCCTTAGCCAACGGTTTAAGCGGGACGTTCATCTCTATGGGTAACCCACACTATATCATCTTTACGGATGACATCCACTCCATCGACATAGAGCGTATCGGGAAAGGACTGGAATATCATGAAGCCTTTCCACAACGATGTAACATTGAGTTTGCTCAGATTATCTCAAAAGACAGAATCAGGACGCGTGTATGGGAGCGTGGAAGCGGTATTACCATGGCTTGCGGTACCGGTGCCTGCGCCACCGCCGTTGCCGCAGTCCTCACCGGTCGTGCCGAGAGGAAATCGGATATCATCATGGATGGTGGTACGCTATGTGTTGAGTGGAAGGAAGAGGACGGACATGTCTATCTGTCCGGACCGGCCGCCTTTGTATATGATGGTGAGGTTTCTCTCCCCGATAATGACAGCTAACAAATAAGGAAAAGATGGCACTGATTAATGAACATTTTTTAAAACTGTCGAAAAACTACCTCTTTGCGGATATTGCCAAGAAGGTTAATATATATAAGGTAGCACATCCGAAATCCCATATTATCAGTTTAGGCATTGGGGATGTCACCCAGCCTCTGGCACCTGCAGTCATCGAGGCCATGCATAAAGCCGTTGACGACTTGGCTACCAAGGAGCGGTTCCACGGTTATGGACCTGAGAACGGTTACCTCTGGCTACGGGAGGCCATCGTAAAAAACGACTTCCTGTCACGCGGAATACATATCGACCCGTCAGAGGTTTTTATCAACGACGGCGCGAAGAGTGATACCGGCAATATCGGAGAGATGGTAAGATGGGATAATTCCATGGCAGTCACCGACCCGATCTATCCTGTCTATATCGACTCCAACGTGATGAACGGCAGGGCAGGCTCCTTCGGAGAGGATGGTAAATGGAGTAATGTCACCTATCTGTCGTGCAAGGAAGAAAATGGTTTTGTACCAGCCTTGCCACAGCATCGGGTGGACATGATCTATCTCTGTTATCCCAACAACCCCACAGGAATGGTCCTTTCCAAGGAAGAGCTGCGCAAATGGGTGAACTTCGCCCTGCGTAATGATGCCATCATCTTTTTTGACGCCGCCTACCATGCCTATATACGCGATGAACAAATTCCCCACTCCATCTATGAGATAAAAGGTGCCCGTAAGTGTGCGATAGAATTTCGCAGTTATAGTAAGACGGCGGGATTTACCGGAATACGCTGTGGCTACACCGTCATCCCAAAAGAACTGACGGGCACCACACTCGACGGCAGTAAGCGTTATCAGCTACTGCCTTTCTGGGATCGACGACAATGCACGAAGTTCAATGGTTCCAGTTATATCTCCCAACGTGCTGCCGAAGCCACTTATTCGCCCGAAGGCAAGGTACAGGTAAAAGCTGTCATCGATTATTACATGGAGAATGCCCGACTGATAAGGGAGACGCTTTCTCGTTTAGGGTTTACCGTTTATGGTGGTGAAAACGCCCCTTACCTATGGGTGAAGACTCCACGCGGACTGTCAAGTTGGAAGTTTTTCGAGGAGTTGCTATACGGTGCGCAGGTGGTCTGTTCACCGGGTGTGGGGTTCGGCCCCGGCGGGGAAGGATTTGTTCGCCTCACCTCCTTCGGTCATCGTGAAGACTGTGAGGAGGCACTTTATAGTATCAGTAAATGGATGAGGTGATAAAATAAAAAAGTGTCATGGATTATTAAAATAATCTTTGTATCTTTGCAGGCATATATGCCATTAGTGGCATATTGGTGACGGAAAGATCGTTAACAAGACAAAAAGATATGACAAACCTAAGATTTCAAGTTGTAGAAGAGGCTTTTAAGAAGAAGCCCCTGGAGGTGGCAAGTCCTACGGAGCGTCCTTCAGACTTTTTCGGCAAGTATGTATTCAACCGCACAAAGATGTATAAGTATCTGCAGCGTGATGTTTATTACAAACTGATTGATGTCATCGACAACGGAGCCCCCCTTGACCGTTCTATCGCCGATGCCGTTGCCAAAGGAATGAAACAATGGGCTGATGAGAATGGCGCTACCCACTATACACACTGGTTCCAACCACTGACAGAGGGTACGGCGGAGAAACATGACGCCTTCATCGAACACGATGGAAAAGGAGGGATGATAGAAGAATTCTCCGGTAAGCTGCTCATGCAGCAAGAGCCTGACGCCTCCTCCTTCCCCAACGGCGGTATCCGCGCCACCTTTGAGGCAAGAGGCTATTCCGCCTGGGATCCCACCTCACCTGTCTTTATCATCGATGACACCCTGTGTATTCCTACCATCTTCATTTCCTACACAGGAGAGGCCCTCGACTACAAAGCGCCGTTGAAACGTGCCTTACATGCTATTGATGAGGCGGCCACCAACGTCGCACGTTATTTCGACCCCAAAGTGAAGAAGGTGATCTCCAATCTCGGATGGGAGCAGGAATACTTTCTTGTTGACGAAGGTCTGTACTCCGCACGCCCCGACCTGATGCTGACAGGAAGGACGCTGATGGGGCATGACTCCGCCAAGAACCAACAGATGGAAGACCATTACTTTGGTACAATCCCTGACCGTGTGCAGGCCTTTATGAAAGACTTGGAGATTCAGGCTCTCGAGTTGGCGATCCCTTGTAAGACACGTCATAACGAGGTTGCTCCCAACCAATTTGAGATCGCCCCTATCTATGAAGAGACGAACCTGTCGGTAGATCATAATATGCTGTTGATGTCGCTCATGAAAAAGGTAGCCCGCAAACATGGTTTCCGGGTGCTGCTCCATGAGAAACCCTTCGATGGCATCAACGGTTCCGGAAAGCACAACAACTGGAGTCTTTCCACCGATACCGGCATTCTGCTCCATGCCCCTGGTAAGAACGCGGAGCAGAATCTGCGTTTTGTCACCTTTATCGTAGAGACGCTGATGGGTGTCTATAAACATAACGGACTGTTGAAAGCCTCTATCATGAGCGCCACCAATGCTCATCGACTGGGTGCCAACGAGGCACCTCCCGCCATCATATCCTCTTTCCTGGGAAAACAGGTCAGCGAACTGTTAGACCATATCGAGAGAGCGGATAAGGAAGACCTCTTCTCTATGTCTGGCAAGCAAGGCATGAAACTGGACATCCCTGAGATTCCCGAATTGCTTATCGACAACACCGACCGTAACCGCACCTCTCCCTTTGCCTTCACCGGTAACCGTTTTGAGTTCCGTGCCGTAGGATCGGAAGCCAACTGTGCCTGTGCGATGATTGCCTTGACGGCAGCCGTGGCAGAAGCCTTGACGAACTTCAAGGAGCGTGTTGACAAGCTTACCGCCTCCGGTCAAGAGCAGACGAGTGCCATCATCGATATTCTCCGCGAGGATATCAAGACCTGCGCGCCTATCCGCTTTGACGGCAACGGCTACAGTCAGGAATGGGTGGAGGAAGCCACACGCCGCGGATTGGATGTGGAGAATTCCTGTCCGGTCATCTTCGACCGTTATCTTGATGAGGACAGCATTGAGATGTTCGAACGGCTGAATATCATGAATCGGAAGGAACTGTTAGCCCGTAACGAGGTGAAATGGGAGACCTATACGAAGAAGATCCAGATAGAGGCGCGTGTGCTGGGTGACCTCACCATGAATCACATCATCCCTGTGGCTACGATGTATCAGACTCGTCTTGCACAGAATGTAGCCAGTATGATTGATGTCTTTGGAGAGGAGGAAGGTAAAAAACTTACTGCCAGCAACATCGGCATCATCCGTGACATTGCCGAGCGTACTCAGATCATTGAGCAGAAGGTGGAAGATCTTGTCAATGCCCGTAAGGTGGCCAATGTCATCTGCAACGAGCGGGAGAAAGCCATCGCCTATCACGATACGGTAGAGCCGAAGATGGATGAGATACGCTACCACATCGACAAGTTGGAACTGACGATTGCCGATGAGCTTTGGACCCTGCCAAAATATCGTGAACTGTTGTTTATACGATAAACGCCATCACCGATATTGATCCCGGTTCCGCCCGAACCGGGATTAGTTTGTCATCTCCTCGGTGAGGATACGTTCCAGTTCCTCAGCGGAGAGACGGAGCTTGAAATCACCGTTGATAGCCACGCTGATACTTCCCGTCTCCTCAGAGCATACGATAGCGATGGCATCACTGGACTGTGACACGCCCAAGGCTGCACGGTGGCGTAACCCCAGTTCTTTAGGGATATTACTCTCATGAGATACCGGCAGGATACATCCCGCGGCTCTTATGCGCCGTTTGCTGATAATCATCGCCCCATCGTGAAGCGGTGAGTTCTTGAAGAAGATATTCTCAATCAGTCGCTGGTTGACGACCGCATCTATGACATCCCCCGTGTCGATGATATCATTCAAAGGAGTATTACGCTCTATCACTATCAGTGCTCCGACATATTTCTTCGACATACTCATACACGACATGACGATAGGCATGATGGTAGCCTTGTCAACACTGTCATTCTTCTTACTCTTGGGCTTGAACAACTGCACCAGAGAGCGCATCCGCTGGTGAGCGCCCAGGTTATAGAGGAACTTACGTATCTCCTCCTGAAACAAGATAATCAGCGCCAGCACACCTACACTCACCAACTTGTCGAGAATACTTCCAAGCAGTCGCATCTCCAGGATCTGGCTCACGAACAGCCATATCAAGACAAACACCATGATGCCAATGAACACGTTCAGGGAGCGTGACTCCTTCATCAGTCGGTAGATATAGTACAACATCAGCGCGACCAGAAAAATATCTATGATATCCTTTATTCCGAAGTAAAACATTTTATATATCAGTTGATGAGTTAATTGTATTTATCAGTCTTTTCATGAGGGTGACAGTCTCCACAGCCTCCCGTACATCATGCACCCGAAGGATCGAGACACCCTGCTGCAACAGATAGCCATTGAGCACGGCAGTACCTACAAGTGCCTCCGAGGGGGTGCTGTCTAATGTCTTATAGATCATCGACTTACGAGATATTCCCGCCAACACAGGAAGATGGAGAGCCTGTAGTCTCCCAGTATCCCTCATGACGGTAAAATTCTCTTCCAGCGTCTTTCCGAAGCCGAAGCCTGGATCAAGGATGATATCCTTCACACCAAGGGCATGCAACTGTTGTACCTCGGTGGCGAATGTCAGCAGCATGTCATGGATATTACCGCAGGTGGACATCAGGATATATGGCACTTGCAGACGGGCTACCTCCTCAAACATCTCCTGACGTGATACTGAGGCGTCTCCCACATCATTGATCATCGCCACCCCATACTGACGAACCGCCCACCGTGCGATGGCAGGACGGAAGGTGTCTATCGAGAGGATGGCGTCAGGGAAATGCCGACAGATGGCGGGCAAAGCCATCTCAAGGCGGGCATATTCCTCTTCCTGGGTAACGACGGTGCCTCCCGGGCGGGTGGAGCAGGCTCCCACGTCAATGATTTCTCCGCCTTCCTCCAAGATGGCAGCCGCACGGGACACCACCTCTTCTTCCGTCTGCACCCTGCTGTCAGCATAGAAGGAGTCGGACGTCACGTTGAGGATTCCCATCACCAACGGCTCAGACAAGTCAAGCAGCCGGCCATTGACATTAATCGTATAGCACATTTGCATCTTCTTAAAAAAGTATTTGCAAATATAATTCTTTATTTTAAATAATCTGATTATCTTTGCAGTAAATTTAATTAATTTATGGAAATCGCTGACTTATATGCGTATTTTTCTACGCATCCACAGATAACGACAGACAGCAGAGACTGTCCGGCAGGCAGTATCTTCATCGCCCTTAAAGGAGAGACTTTCAATGGCAATGCCTATGCGGAGAGTGCCTTGGAGAAAGGCTGCGCCATCGCTGTCATCGACGAGAAGGAATATCTTCGGGAGGATGACAGGTATGTGCTCGTGGAGAGTGCCCTTCAAACCTTGAAGGACCTTGCTCGTATGCATCGCAGAAAGTACAAGATTCCTGTGATTGGCATCACGGGAACGAACGGTAAGACTACCACAAAAGAGCTGATTACCTGTGTCTTGCAAAAGAAATATAACGTATTGTCAACTCAAGGTAACTTCAACAATGATGTCGGCGTTCCAAAGACTCTTCTTCGTCTGCAAGACGAGCATGAGATAGCGGTTGTAGAGATGGGAGCCTCTCATCCCGGTGATATCAAGACACTCGTAGAGACGGCTGAGCCCACCTGCGGACTGATCACCAGTGTGGGGCGCGCTCATCTTCAGGGGTTTGGCTCCTTCGAGGGGGTGATGCGCACCAAGGGTGAGCTGTATGACTATCTTGTGGCTGCCGACCGCAACAACCACCGTGAGGTCATCCCCATCTTCATCAATGCCGACAATGAGTATCTGATGCAGATGGCCCGCGACCGTAAGGCGGAGTCGGTAATCTTCTACGGACAAGGAGACCATATCGATATCAGCGTCAAGGGGGAGGTCACCGGCTGCAAACCGTTCCTCTCTTTCCGCTGGCGCATACAAAACAATTTCTTTGGCAGTAACTCTGAGTGGTACCAGACGGACACGCATCTCATCGGCGCCTATAATATCGAGAATATGCTGGCTGCCATCACCGTAGGATATCATTTTGGGATAAAGCCAGATCAGATCAACGATGCCCTGAGCAACTATATCCCACAGAACAACCGCTCACAACTCACGGAGACGGCGCACAACAAACTCATCGTAGATGCCTACAATGCCAACCCCACCTCGATGGCGGCTGCCTTGGATAACTTCAGGCGGATGGAAGTAGAACATAAGATGGCGATTCTCGGGGAGATGCGAGAGTTAGGCGATGCCACCGAAGAAGAGCATCGCAAAGTGGTTGACTTCCTCAAGAAGGCACACTTCGACCAGGTATGGCTTGTGGGTGATGCTTTCTCAGAATATGCAGATGAATTCCGGTATTTCAGTACCGTCGGTGAGGTAATGGAGGTATTGCACCAAGAACCGATAAAGAATCATTACATCCTTCTGAAGGGCAGCAACAGTGTAGGGCTCTACCGGTTGAAGGATCAATTGTAAAAGAAGAAAGAGAGCCGTAAGAAAGTGACAACGGCACCAGTCAATCCGTCTCAAACGTCCTTGAGAAGGAGGGATTATTGTTTATTTTCCGCATTTTAAAGAACTTAGGCATGTGGTTGTCCGATTCGTCATTTAGACATTCCAATTTTTCTTCTTTTTTTTCAAAAAAAATGTTTGCCTTTAAAAAAAAAGTGCTATATTTGCAAACAGAAGTCAATCTTTATGATTGATTTTATCAATATACATCCATTCATGTTGCTGGAAACCAGTACAAAAAAATGAGAGTAATAAATAAGTCTAAGGTACTTCAAGTACTTCCGTTCTGAGTATCTGCAAACATTTTTTGCAGTGTCCCTCTTTATTGATTTGAACTTAATTGCCCTCGGTTACCAATGGAAGATCTACAGTGGTTTCCCATGCGTGTTACCTATCATCGAGAATTGAAAATAAAGAAATATCTCGATGAGTTAGATATTGAGAGTTTCATACCTATGCACTATGAGCTCATCAACACAAAAGACGGCAGGAAACGCGTCTTATGCCCAGCTATTCACAATCTGATCTTCATCCGCTCCTCTCAGGAGAGGATAACAGAGTTGAAGATGACACGCAAAGAGTTTGAACCTCTGCGCTATATGATGAACAACCGTAAGATTACAGGTGACGGGAAGACCATCCTGAGAGTTTCTGATAAAGAGATGGACAATTTCATTCGGGTGGTCTCCGTGCAAGACGACAGTGTGATGTACCTCGACTACAGCGATTTTATCGGCAAGGAAGGAAAACGTGTCAGGGTCAACGAAGGACCGTTCGCAGGCGTGGAGGGCGTCATCAAGAGGATAAAGAAAAACAAGCACGTAGTGGTGCAGATAGAGGGAGTGGCAGCCGTTGCTATTGCTTTTGTCCCGACGAGTTTTTTAAGCATTCTATAATCTATTAACCATTTTCCACTCTATTCCGCAACTACGTCAACGGGTGGAAAACATTTATCTCAAAAATATATGGACAAATATTCTGAAATGTTAGCCGGTTTTCCGTTCGACTTACTGCACATCGCACAGTCGTTTGCCAACGACAACAAGTCACCGAAGATCGAACCCGCCCACTTGCTCCGTTCTCTGCTCCATAAGAGTGCGGGACTGGTAAGTTTTATCGAGGACACACTCGATGAGGACTATTACTACCTACTTGACTGGGCCGACATGCGCATGAAGCAATGCGACAAATCACCCTACGGAATGAAAGGTATTGAACTCTCTAACGATTCAAAGAATGTTGTAAAAGAAGCAAAAGAGATCGCTGAGAAACATGGATTGGCAGAAGTGACACCTGTTACATTGTTGGCATCTCTGGTTACTCCGGGAATCGGTTTCAGCTACGAACAGTTGAAGACACTGCCGCTACAGCCAGATAAGATCATGGCAACACAGTCAGGGTCTGCACCGAGACCGAAAGCAGCCAGTCCCTCTGCAAGTGTTGGTGGCACCGCGGCTACCGGTGCTACCGATGAGTTTTGCCTGTCTTTGATTGATGAGTTGGGCGACACCGACGTGATCGGTTTCGACAAGGAAGTGCTCTCCATCGTAGAGATCCTTGCCCGTAAAGACCGTGCCAATCTGCTGATTGTCGGTGAGACAGGTGTCGGAAAGACCAGTCTTATCAACAGTATCGTACAACGTGTGCGCGACAAGAAGGTGCCCGCGTCATTAGAGAGTATGCAGCCATACGAGCTGGATCTGATCGCATTGAGTCAGGGGGTTAGCTATAAGGGAGAGATTGAAGATCGTTTTAAGAAGGTTACTGAGGATCTGCTCAACCAGACGCAGCCGGTGCTCGTTATCGAAAACTTCCACCGTGTGGAGGATAAGCAGTCGGTGCTCAACGGCATCCTGCCGAACCTGAAGAAGTTACTCTCCAAGAATCAGCTGCAGGTGGTATGTACCGCGACCATCGACGGTTATACCAAAGATATCGAGAAAGACAAGGAGTTTACCGCTTTCTTCGAGAAGATCACCGTGGAGGAGCCCACCGAGGAGCAGGCTATTGAGATTATCAAGAGCAAGCGTCCGAGCTATGAGGAGTTCCACCATCTGCCTATCGAGGAAGAGGTGCCTGCGGAGATTGTCCGCTTGGCCAAGCGTTATATGCCCGACCGTCGTCTTCCGTCATCAGCCCTTGACCTTCTCGACCGTGCGATGTCTTCCGTGAAGATCGCCAACGAGATGGCTGACTTGGCTGAAGAAGGAGAGAAGAGAGAGAAGATGGAGAAACTGGAGAAAGACGCCGTACGTGATGTCGTCGCCAAGATGACAGGCATCCCCATGGGTAACATCCAGTCGGAGGAGCGGGAGAAGTTAGGCAATGCCGAAGAGATCCTCCACAAACGCGTCGTCGGTCAGAACCATGCCATCAAGAGTATTCTCGATGCGATCTTCGAGAGTCGTTCCGGTCTGAACAAAAAAGGGCAGCCGATGGGCTCCTTCTTCTTCCTCGGTCCGACGGGAACGGGTAAGACCGAGCTCGCCAAGTCGCTGGCTAACTTCCTCTTCGATGATGAGACCGCCATGTTGCGCTTCGATATGTCGGAGTATAAGGAAGAACATTCTGTAGCCTTGTTGTATGGCGCGCCTCCGGGATATGTAGGATATGAAGAAGGTGGTTTGCTGGTGAACCAGATCCGTCAGCACCCCTACTCCGTCGTCCTCTTCGATGAGATAGAAAAAGCGCATAAGTCGGTCTTCGACCTCTTCCTGCAGATTCTCGACGAGGGTAAGCTGCACGACCGTCTGGGACGTGTGGGTGACTTCTCCAACTCACTCATCATCTTCACCTCCAATATCGGTAGTGACTATATCTTCAAGTCGTTCGGCGAGGGCATCGTTCCCACCCACGACAAACTGCTCGAGGTGATGCAGGGCAACTTCCGTCCGGAGTTCCTCGCCCGTCTGACAGAGATCGTGCCGTTCTCCCCGATTACCGAGGAGATGATCGACCGCATCTTCGATATCCACATCAAGAACCTGCTGAAGACCCTCAAGGAGCAGAATATCAAACTCGTCATCGACGAGTCTGCCCGCAAGTATGTTACCAAGGTGGGCTTCAACGCACACTACGGAGCGCGTCCTATCCTCGGCATTATCCGTAAGGAGATCCGCCGCCCATTGTCAAAGCTTATCATTGCCGGTGATGTGGCACCAGGAGATACCGTTACGATGAAATATGACGAGGAGAAGAAACAGATTATATGGGATATCGACTCACCGGATGGTGAAGAGCCAATAAAAGAGGCTCCTGCACCCGAGGCAGCACCGGCACCTGCTCCTGAAGCGCCGGCTGAAGCTGAGACAAAGGCAGAAGAGAAAACAGAAGAATAATCTTTAATTATTAACAATAAATATAACCTTTATTATGGCAAGAAAAACTGTTATTACAAAAGTACTCGATGCCGAGGCACAAGACGGTATCATCGAGTTCCCACAAAACCGTGCGTTGTATGCCGATCAGTTTACTGACGAGGCACCTAACACTGACGAGGACCGCGAAGGGTTCAAGCCCAAGAGTATGAAAGATGTATTCGAGCATTATCAGCCCAGTAAGAAAGGAGTCACCATGGAGACTGAGGAGGGAGGCGCTGTCTATGAAGACTTCGATTTCAAGCAGATCAAGGACTTCGAGGATGACCAGCTGATTGCCCAAAGTGAATTGCTCGGCGCTGCTAAGGGTAAGATCGATGCTTATAACTCTGTGATCCGTCAGTTGGAGAAGAACAAGACCCTCCGTAACACTCTCAAGGACGAGGCTGCTCGCGGCAACCTGAAGAATGCCCTCAAGGCGCTGTTGGCTGAACTTGATGAAGCTGAGTAAATGGTTTAGGGCTTAGAGTTTAGGGTTTAGGGAAAATCGTAATTTCGTGATATCGAAAACAAGAAAACCAAAAAATCTCGAAAACCCATCAACTAAAAATTAAAACAATAAAAAAAACAAGAAATAATTATGGCAGCAGAAGAACTGAAAAAAGAAGCTCAGGGCGAAGGCATGCAACTTCGTGAGAAAATTGAGAACCCATCTGCGTTACTACAGGATAGTCTTAACGGACTGAACAAATTTGGTGGATTCCAGATGGTGAAAGGCCTCATCAAAGGTGTTGAGAATATGGACCCACGCCGTAAGGCCGTGAAGAACATCTTCCTCTCAGATGCCGCTTACGCCGAGAGTCGTAAGAAGCTGAAGAGCGAACTGGAACTGTGGGTAAACATCCTGGAGGCCGGCGGCACCGACCCAATGGGTATCATCGAGTCTTGCAAGGCCAAGCGTGACAAGGCTGAGCAGAATATGAAGAGCAACCTCTTCAACGTACATGAGGAGATCCGCAAACTGGAGGTGACCTACCGGGCCCTCGACTCTTTCTTCGCCAACGCCGGACAAGGTAAGATGGATTGTCTGACATTGATGAACGTCAACAAGGAAGAGCTGGAGTATCACGACTCTGAGGACACCATGGCTATCCGTGACGAGATGGAGAAGTACTATGACCGTCTGAGTCTGAAGAATAACTACAGTCTGTTGATCATGCCAGGTTACTTAGGCGACTCCAACACCATCCGCATGTGGGCCGATACCGCTTACCGCAACAAGGTGATGATGGTGACCGACTTCAAGGACAGCCAGAACTTCAGCATGTTGAAGGATGAGCTCGACGACGCTAACATGCAGGGACAGGATGCTAAGTTGGCCAATGTCATCATGACCTGTAACTACCTGCTCGGTCGTAAGAAGTCAGAGCTCGCCGATGAGGACGATGACCTGTATGTACCCGCCTCAGCAGCATTGGCTGGCCGAATGACGAATACTGATGAGATCGTTATCGCTCAGGGTGCCGCCGGTAAGAAATATGGTACACTCAGCAACGTGAAAGGTGCACGTCTCGACCTTCGTAAGTCAGAGATTGCCGCCCTGATCGACCAGGGTGTCATCCCAATGGTAGAGGAGGACGGTCGTACGATGGCCTTCTCCAACCGCTCTTTGTATAATGGCGCTACCCTCGGACTGCAGGAGTATCCTATCGTACGTGTGTTCGACTGGATCGGAAAGGTATTCCAGAACTTCTTCAACGACGAGGCCTTCATCAACTGGAACTCTGCCGTGAAAGCTGAGCTGCAGCAGGCTGTTCATGACTTCCTGAGTGACTATAAGGGTCCGGGTAAGCTCATTGAGAACTACAACCTGAAGGGTATCAACCAGGATCCTAAGACCAAAGATATCAAGATCGAAGTGGAACTGAAGCCATTCTTCGCAGCAAAGAACTTCTTCATCGAGTTGACGGGTCACAACGGTCAGGCTGGTGTCGAGTGGGATCAGAATGTATCTTGATGGTTTAAGGTTTAAGGTTTAGAGTTTAGAGTTTAGAGTTTAGAGTTTAGGGTTTAAAGTTATCGGGGACAGGTCTGGGAAACGGCCCTGTCCCTGAAAGTAAACAAGAGAATTTCAAATAATCATTTAAATATTTACTTTTAAAATTAAACAATTATGGCAACAAGAACCGTAACAATCAACGCTGACGGCATCGCCGAGCGTGAAGTAATGTATGTTCGTTATGAACTGAACCAGCAGACCGACGTTGAGGGTCAGCCCACAGGAACCACTCGTGGTGGTAAGATCTATGTGAAGGTTAAGTCAAACGACGATGGCAACACCGAGTTGCTGGAGTGGATGTGCGACACCTACATGAGCAAGAGCGGCACGATTTCTTTCCCCAACCGTCAGGGTGGTGAGATGAAGCACCTCGACTTCAAGGAGGGTTACATGGTAGAGTATGCTGAGACCTATGACAACAAGAATGAGGTACAGCAGTATGAGGAGTTCACCATCTCCGCCAAGGAGATCTCTATCGGCAACGCCCGTCACAACAACCGTTGGACCATCGACAACTGATCCTTGTCAAAATCCCTTTAGAGCTTCCTTTGAGGGAAGCTCCAAAGGTTTCTTCTCTAACAACTATACCTTATTAAAATAATTACCTTATTAATAATAGCGCATGGGATTCCTTGATAGTATATCACCTAAGAAAGCTGCACAGGATGTGAGCGATTCCGCTAAAAACAAAGCTCAAAGTGTTGCAGACACTGCAAAGAATGTTCCAAACAACGCGAAGAACATGATGCAGGAAAAAGCCGACAACATGGCAAAGGAGGCAACCGACAAAGCAAAGGATGCAGGAAAAGACGCACTTAAAGAAGTAGGCAACCAGATACAAGGAGGACTTGGTGGTTTCCTCGGTGATTTAAGTGATATCACCGACAGTAATCCTGCTTTAGGTGAAGCCATGAGTTCTGCCCGCTCTTTTGCCGGTGATTTATTGGGAGATTCCTCAAAGGGTGGCGGCGGTGAGAACGACTCCTTCCATGGTAAGATTGAAGTGGGAGGAAAGAAATATGGCATTGTGGAATGTAAATACCGGTTCTTCCAAACATGTGACAGCACAGGTAAGCCTTCCACCCGTCCTCGTGGTGGTGCCATCACCTTTGTCATGCCCTCTTTGAGCGATGACAATGTGTTCTTCTACAAATGGATGTTCAGCAAGACACAGGTACAGTCAGGCGTACTGAAGTTTGTGGTTTACTCTCAGCAGAACAAACGCAGTTACAAGACGGTCAACTTCAAGAATGCCTATTGCACGGAACTGGAGGATTATTTCAATGATCATGACTCCCGACTGATGCACACCCGTGTGACCATCTCCGCTGAGAGTATTACCGTGGGCAGCAACGACACCGCAGAGTTCAGCAACGACTGGACGTAACACAGTTCATAGTTCATAGTTCATAGTTCATAGTTCATAGTTTAGAGTTTAGGGTTTAGAGTTTAGCGTTTAGGGTTATACCTATTAACGTCCCGTAGGGGCAAAAGATATCAGCCCAGGGCAGCGCCCTGTGGTTTTAGGTCAGGTTCCCATTCCCGTTAACGTTCCCGTTTAGAGAGTATAGATTATGTCGATATCGGTAAAAAATATTGCGTTCAGCATCGCTGGAACGACATCAAAGCAGTTTAACATAGAACTCGACGGGGCCAAGTACAGTCTTGATACATTTAAGATGACTCAAAGACTGTTGGAGCCTTGTAAGCTTGAGTTCAAATTAAGGAAGGCACCCGAAGAGGATATCAACGAGGTACAGTTCACCACTTGCGGTTCAATCATCGGTAAGGAGGTAAAACTCACTTTGCAGACCGACTCCATGGAACAGGAGATTCAGGGATTCTCAGAAAACACTCAGAATGCCGATATCGAGTTTGAGGGATGGGTCACCTCCGCCAAAGGCATCCGTAAGGAAACGGAATATGTCATCAAGGTTGTGGCGGAAACCAAGGAAGTGATTCTGAAAGACTCACCTGACGATATGTATTTTAATGAGATGAAACTGGAATCCATTGTTAAGTTTGTGGCCACTAACCGAGGTGAGATTGAAGTGGAAGGAAACCCAAAGACCCAAGACCCCATTTTCTACACAGCACAATATCGTGAGACAAGCTATCAATTTCTACAGCGCTTAGCCCAACGCTACGGAGAGTGGATGTTCAACAACGGAAAAAAATTCCATTTCGGAAAGTTTAACAAACAAGAAAACATCACGTTAGCTTATCCCAGCAAGGACTTGGAGTATTACAGTGCAAACCTGCAGACCTATCGTGTCTCAAACCATCTGATTATGCCACAAGGATATAATGATATGAATAATATGATTGATGGTGGCTATGATGATGACACTGTGAATTTGGGAAGCAGGTTGAATGACATCACCTACCATGCCTGGCAAGAAAAAACAAATTACTGGACCACTGGGACCGCAACGGGCCAAGGTATTGAGCAAGATGATAAGGTCAAAATCACCCGAAGTAACGAGAAGATGGATTATGACTTTTTTAATGATGAGTATATCTCTTATGTCTTCGGCCGTAGGGCCAACATGTTGGTCTATGAGGGAAAAAGTTTTTGTTCCAAACTGGAAATAGGTGCAAAACTTACTATCAAAGACAACTATATCAGCAGTGAATCCTCGCAGCAAAAAAGTGAGGTGCAGCAGGATGAGATATTAATTACCGAGGTTATCCATTCCTTTAATGCAGATGAGCTGTACGAGAACCGTTTCAAAGGGATTGCGACAGAAGCAGATTATCCACCCTATCTTGATCCGACCATCTATCCGGTATGTAACCATCCTTTAAGGGCCGTAGTCAAAGACAATGAAGATCCTAAGCACTGGGGACGAATAAGAGTGCGTTTTCAAGGACCTTCATCCAAGATTGCAGTTGTCATTGGCAAAGCGGACGAAGGAAAAGACATTTATGAAGACCCAAGGAGTTGGACACCCTGGCTAAAAGTTGTTCAGCCCTATTCAGGACATAGTGCAGATTTTAATGATCCAAAAAAAATCTACGGAACCCATTGGCTTCCGGAATTGGGGAGTTATGTACTTGTTGATTTTGAAGGAGGTAATTTTGAACGTCCCTATGTTTGCGGTGCCCTTGTTGCTCCTGGCTTTGCTCCCGACGATCCAAAATGGTACATCGGCAACAACAATGTGAAAGCCATCCGCACAGTCAGTGGGCACACTATCGAGATTCATGACGTACAAGATGAATACAATTTCGGAGATGGTGGTTTTATCAAAATCTATGACAATCACACCCACGACTACGAGTTACTCTTATCATCCGACAGAAACCTGATTAAGTTGAAGTCAGTGGGAAACATCGAGCTTGAGGCAGGTGAGGATATCATCATGAATGCCGGCGGCAAGATCAACATGACGGCTCAGAAGGATATCAATGCGTGGGCTATGGAGAAAATGTCGCTGCACAGCGAGAAGGAATTCAGTGGTGATACCAGAAATACGATGACGCTCTCTGCGCATAAGGATATGTCATTGAGCACTGAGGAAGACATGACCATTGTATCTGAAAATGATACCTTTATTACCACCCATAAAGATCGTACAGACAAGATTGACGGCAAGTATCACGGGGAGACGAAAAAAGACTACGAGGTCAAGTCAGATCAGCATGCCAGGTTTATCGTAAATGATATGTATGCCGTTACATCTAAGAACATTCATTTAGAGG
>FLNV01001044.1_pt1 | contig 47496 bp, 40 predicted proteins | sample 1140351 | NCBI WGS metagenome assembly FLNV01 (sample SAMEA3878207, study PRJEB12797) | bioreactor metagenome | biome: Moose rumen | place: Sweden | collected 2011-10
CTCTTGTGGCACCGGAAAACATTCCTGCAGATGCTATTGCTATCCTGCAAGACTATCAGGAAAAGGATAATTACCTGGCATTACAATTCATTCAAGTGAAAGATGACAAATCCCACGAGATGTTCGGTCTGGAGAAAGTAATGTTCCTGACTGACAAGATGACTATGGCGGAGCAGCTCTTTCTCAAACTTAAACATCTCTATTGCTGGGCGGATGTCGATACCGTAATTCCCTTCCGCAATGCCGAGGACATCAAAAAGAACCGTAATATATGGTTGAACAATATAGCAAGAAGGACGCCACATCTTAAACATTTTGGAAAGATCTTCGCATCCTTGATGCTCATCGACATTTATCTTCGCTACCGGAGAGTATAAGCATCGTTCATCTTCGGGACAGGCGGTCTGGTCATCTGATACTGAACGACGATGACGTTGTCTAACTGGCAAAACATGTTTCTCATTCTATCAATCATCACTTTTGTGTTACGCACGACTTTGCCGTGTGGGTTTATATTTGCAAAGTTAGTCATTATTCTTCTCAAGACCTAAATGTTTTGTCAAATATAATGGTGATTGCTAAGAAAAAAAGGTATCGATTAGCAGATGTGGAACGTATTGTCGATTTCTTTTCCATTTTGCCCAAATGGAAACATCAGTAGAAACCTGTGAGAGATGAACTCCTTATCCATCTTTTCCATATATCCGTGGACCGAAGATGGTGGTACCCACCCGTACCATCGTGGAATGGCATTGTACGGCAATGGGAAAGTCATGGCTCATACCCCAACTACGCTCTTTGAAAGATGCCTCATCCGCAAAATACTGTTGTTTCACCTCATCGAAGAAATGCGAGGCCGACAGCATCTCACAACGGATCTGTTCGGTATCATCCACGAAGGATGCCATCATCATCAGACCGCAGATACGGATATGCTCCATCGTTCTCCACTCACCACCGGCAAGCAGTTCGCGACAGGCATCAAAGGTCAGCCCATACTTTGTTTCCTCCTCTGCGATATGCAGTTCGAGCAACACATCAATGACACGGTTATGCTTTGCTGCCTGCCTGTCAATCTCACGTAGCAGTCTCAGGGAGTCGACAGCCTCTATCATCGAGATATAGGGAGCGATATACTTTACCTTATTCGTTTGCAGATGACCAATGAAATGCCACTCGATATCCTTCGGCAGATTCTCTTGTTTGAGTTTGAGCTCCTGTTCATGACTCTCCCCGAAAATCCGTTGTCCTTCCTCGTAGGCTGCCATGATATATTCCTCGGGATGGAACTTACTGACAGCCACAAGCCTCACGTGAGCGGGCAGCTGAGCAAGCACCTCATGAAGATTCTTTTTTACATCATACATAGTCAAAGAAAATGGAAAAGGGAATTATTCCTGTTCGTATTCCGGTTTATCATCAGCGATAGCACTCTTACCACTGCCATATTCGAAGACATCCATGATCAGTGTCTCAGCGACAGAAGCGATGACATAATCAATCATCGTGCCACCCATCACGGCATCGATATTCTTCACAGCCTCCATGAGGGTGGCTGCCTGTACGAGATAATACACATTAGAGCGTTTCTCCTTTTCCGTCTTCTCATCAATGGTGATAAACTGCAGTTTTGCCTTATACCAACGATCCGCTGACGGCTGATCGGAGAAAAAGACTTCCTTGTAGGTGGCTTTCTTGATATCCACCACAGTAAACTCACCACTGATATATGCCGACATCTCCTCAGTGATACGGTTTTCCGCTTCCGTGAAACTCAGTGCATCCACGGTATATTGTTCTTTTACTTTCTTAGGATTGCCATCATCCATGGTCTTCTCAAATTCAATCTTGGTCTCAAACCAGACTGCCGTACGTGATCTCATATCGTTATTTTTATTTGTTGTTAGAATAATAATCATTAATGAATTGTAACAAAAGGCCCGGCTGCTGTGCCATCAGTATGTTACAGGCGGCAAACAGAAGGACAAAGGAAAATAATATCTTTCTCATAACAAGATACCGATTGTCAGCAACACACCGTATATGAAAATATTACGAGCGGTAGCTCCGAGGATACCATTCAGTGCCCTTCCCTCATTGGCAATCACCATCTTCCGGTATGTAACAATATGCAAGAAGAGATAAATGGCCGGTAAAAGGAAGGCCCATGGCTTACCCGTGAAGAGATAGAGGATACCCATCAGGAATGCCACAAGACCTATGGCCAGATAGACGATTCTGCTGTTGTGTGCCCCTAACCGCACTGCCAAGGTTCGCTTTCCGCAGTGCTCATCATTACGTATATCACGATAATTGTTAACCATCAGCAGGGCATCAATGACAATACCGCAGGCAACGGAGGCCCACAGCACCTCACCACTTATCATACGGTGCTGCACATAATAGGTAAAACACACAGGTACCATGCCGAAAAAGAGAAGTACCAGCACATCACCCAAGCCCAGATACGACAGATGAGTGGTATATAGAAAACAGAAAAGCACACAGATAATACCCACAAGAATCATCTGCCATCCTCCAAAACAAATCAAAGGAAGCCCTATGACACAAGCGATGAGTGTCGTCAAGACAAGAGCCTTACGCATGGCAGTGATGGTGACCCATCCCATGGCACACGCCCGCTTAGGACCTAAACGTTCCTGATTATCGTTACCGTGAACGTAATCGAAATAGTCGTTCACGAAATTAGCGTCTATCTGCATGACAAAAGCAAAGAGGAAACAGAGCACCGCTGCCAATGGTTTAAATGTGAGCCCCTCATATATCCAACTGTCATACAAAGCGAAAGCAGTACCAATCAGCACCGGCACGGCAGCACCGGAGAGGGTCTTCGGACGAGCTGCCAAAAACCAAGCCTTTGGAGAATTTATTACAATATTCTGTTCGTTCACTGTTAATTATTCATTAATTGCTTGCAAAAGTAATATTAAAATTGTATATTTGCAAATATTTTTCGGGGAGAAATGGATAATAAAAATGTCAGTCTGGACCTAATGGAGTTTGTGGAGAAGAACATCCTTCCACAATATGCCGCTTTCGACAAGGCACATAACATGGAGCACGTCGTAGGGGTTATCCGCAGGTCATTGCAGATAGCACGAAGCTTCGGGGCTGACATCAATATGGTTTATGTGGTAGCCGCCTATCACGATTTAGGGCTCAGCGGTCCGCGAGCCATCCATCATCTCACCAGTGGGAAGATACTGCAGGCCGACTCCCGCCTGAAGAAATGGTTCTCTCAGAACCAGATAAGGATCATGAAAGAGGCCGTTGAGGATCACCGTGCCTCCACCTCCCACACGCCACGGAGTATCTATGGTAAGATCGTGGCGGAGGCAGACCGCGACTTGGAGCCTATGACTGTGTTCCGGCGTACCGTGCAATATGGATTATCACACTATCCGGAGATGCCCAAAGAGGAACAGTGGAACCGTTTCTTGGAGCATATGAACAACAAATATTCCGAGCACGGCTACGTGAGATTATGGATCAACGGCTCTCCCAACGAGAAGAACCTACGCATCCTCCGGGGGATAATCGCCCAGCCAGCCACACTCCGGAGAACTTTCGACAAGTTATATGACGAGGAGAATAAATAGCGATTCCTCACTGAGATTAATTATTCACTAAATAGTAGCGTCATGAAAAAAATTACAATTGTATTATGCAGTGCAGTCTTTGCACTTAGCGGGTGTATGACAACAGGGACGACAGGAACAACTTCCAGTGGATCCGTATTAGGTAATGTATTAGGATCTGTCCTCTCTTCCGCTGCCAATACCGGTACCCTGACAAATATTCTCTTCGGCGTCATCGGTGCCAACACCCTGACAGAGGAGACAATCGTCGGAACATGGAACTATAAGGCTCCGGGATGTGCCTTCACTTCTGAGAATGCGCTCGCAAAGGCCGGTGGACAGGTGGTATCAGCAACTGTCGTTGAGAAGATGCAGCCCACCTACAACTCATTAGGTATCAAATCAGGCAACACACAGTTTACTTTCAACGCCGACAAGACCTTCTCTGGCAAGATCGGCGGAAAAGCTCTCAGCGGCACCTACGACTATAACGCTTCTACCGGTGCCCTGACACTGAAGACACTGTTGCTGAATGCCAATGGCTACCTTACCCGTACCTCCAATGGTATGAGCCTTACCTTCGAGTCTAAGAAACTGTTGGCTGCCCTTCAGCTGATAGGTGGCATGAGTGGTAACCAGACACTGAGCACTGTTAGCGAGATCAGTAAGAACTACGATGGTATCCGTTTAGGTTTCGATCTGTCTAAATAATACCTTTGTACGCCATATAGAGATAGGCGAGTATTGCCACAATCACAAGCGTAGCTATGCTTTTGACAAGGCAGCTCGCCACTTTCTTTATCACTACAACTGCAATGACAACAACAACCAACGCAATGATATAACTGTAATTTTCCATATTCTACTTCTTAAACAAACTTCTGAACGATACAGGAATGGGCGTCTCAAATTCCATCGTCTTACCAGTGATGGGATGATGAAAGCATAAGAGGAAAGCATGCAGACATAACCTGTTAAGCGGATCATCGCCATTGCCATATTTCACATCTCCACAGACAGGATGCCCCAAGTCTGCGGCATGCACACGGATCTGGTTCTTCCTTCCCGTCTCCAACTTAAACTCCACTAACGAATAGTCTGTTGAACGATCAATGGTAAAATAATGGGTAACAGCATATTTACCACCATTGTCAACAGGTGAGGAATAGGTGATATATGCTTTGTTGTCTTTCAGCCAACTTCTCAGTGTGCCCTGATCCTCCTCCATGATACCGCTAAGCACAGCGATGTAACGACGATCATAGACGATATCATGCCAGTGATGCTCAAGGATCTGCTCCGTATTCATATCCTTGGCATATACCAACAGACCACTGGTGTCACGGTCGAGACGATGAACCACATGAGCCGTACAGTTCTGATGTGAATTCTCGAAATACTCATCAAGCACCGTCTTGACATTCAGAGAGCGATGACCGGCCTTCATGGAGAGTATGCCGACGTTTTTCTCCACAACAATCAGATACTGGTCCTCATAGACAATACGGATATAACGACTCCTGAAGGGTTCGGTACGTCTTTTGTTCTTGCTGACACTGACCGCCATTCCTTTCTCCAAAGGGAAATCAAACTGGGTGACTACCTTCCCGTTTACCAGAATGCCCTTCCCTTTGAGGATTGCCTTGATCTTAGTACGACTCTGGTGGGAAAGACGTGTCAACAGGTATTCCAACAACGGTTGCGGCTCCTCCACCTGATACTCGTCATAATCCTTTTGAAAGTTTTGCCTATTCATCATTACTGTATTTTCAATTTGCAAAAGTACGAAAGAAATTAGTGAATAACAAATTAGAGTCCTATATTTTTGTTTACATCATTTAAACTTCAAGGCTATTGAGAACAAGAATGCACCTAAAGACACTAATAATCCTTTTGCGTTTGTGGGAAAAGGCTATAATGTCAATATCACCAAAGGTTTGCAGAAGAGCATGGACGAAACAATGAAAGACGCAGAGGAAGCCTTTGATAAGATAGAGAAGGATCCGGAACTGAAAAAAGAAAGTACAGGAAGAAGCTGAGAAGGTAAAGAAGCAATACGGGTTATAGTGGACGTACACCGATTCAGGAATAATCAAAGAAACCTGTTGAAAAGTCAATAAATTATTTTGTGAGTCGAAAAATATTCGCTACTTTTGCTATAAAATAAGGTGAAGATGGCAAAAGACAAGATAGCGTATGTTTGTTCCAACTGCGGACAGGAGTCAGCAAAGTGGATTGGAAAATGCCCGTCATGCGGTCAGTGGAATAGCTTTAAGGAGATACGTATCGCCAACGACAGTGGGCAAGCAGCTGCCCGTAATGCCGCAAGTGTGGTACGCGCTGGGAAGCTTCACGACAAGAACAAGCCACAGCTCTTGAAAGATATCTCCTCTAAGGATGAGCCACGTATCGACATGTATGACACGGAGCTGAACCGTGTGCTGGGAGGTGGACTGGTTCCGGGAAGTATCGTATTGCTCGGTGGAGAACCCGGTATCGGCAAGAGTACGCTGACGCTACAGACCATCCTGAACATCCCTGAGAAGAAAATACTCTATGTCAGTGGTGAGGAGAGCGCACAGCAGTTGAAGATGCGTGCAGAGCGTCTTACACAGAAAGACCATGTCCTTTCCGAGCAGGTGCTGATACTCACGGAAACCTCGTTAGAGAATATTTTTTCAAATATCAAAGAGGAGCAGCCCGACATCGTCATCATCGACTCCATACAGACGATATCAACAGAGGATGTTGACAGTTCACCCGGCAGTGTGACGCAGGTAAGAGAGTGCGCCTCTGCCCTCTTACGTTTCGCAAAGGCGAGCGGAACACCTGTCATCCTCATAGGACATATCAACAAGGAAGGAACAATTGCTGGACCGAAAATCCTGGAGCATATCGTTGATACGGTGATTCAGTTTGAGGGTGACCAACATTATATGTATCGGATCCTTCGTTCCATGAAGAATCGTTTTGGCAGTACCTCAGAATTAGGTATCTACGAGATGCAGCAGAATGGTTTACGACAGGTGAGCAACCCATCAGAGCTACTTCTTACCGAAGAGCATGACGGATTGTCAGGCATCGCCATCTCATCAGCCATTGAGGGGGTACGCCCCTTCTTGGTTGAGACGCAGGCGCTCGTTTCAACGGCGGCATACGGTACACCGCAGCGTATAGCGACCGGCTTTGACCAGCGCCGTCTGAACATGTTATTGGCGGTATTGGAGAAAAGGGTAGGCTTCAAACTGATACAGAAAGATGTCTTTATCAATATCGCCGGTGGACTGCGTATCACCGATATGGCCATGGACCTGAGCATCATCGCCGCCGTATTATCGAGTAATGTGGACACTCCCATCGAACAGGGTTGGTGTATGACCGGAGAGGTGGGTCTCAGCGGAGAGGTCCGTCCCATCAGCCGTATTGAGCAACGTATCGCTGAGGCAGAAAAATTAGGCTTCTCACATATCATCATCCCCAAATACAATCTTACGGGTATCAATCATCGAAAGTTCAAAATCGAGATCATACCCGTAAGAAAGGTGGAAGAGGCACTAAGAGCCCTCTTTGGATAATGTCATTCGATTAAAAGCGATACCTCACGCCGGCAATAAACCAGAAACCGGGTTGCACCACATTACCATAGTCCACATAATCAGTGTCAAAGAGATTGTTGGCCTCAACATACCATTCCGTGGAAGGTAATGACCATGACAGTCGGGCATCTACCAGTGAATAAGGCTTATAGTCTTTCACCTCACCCTCCACGTTGGTATAACTGCCCGTACGGTCCTGAAAACGGTAATTGACATTCAGCAACACATTCCTCAGTAATCCAAGCTGAAGGGATGACACAAGTTTATGGCGCAGATATTCCAACGAATACTGTGACTGTATATAAGCAGGTGTCTCTTTCTCCTGATGGATATAATTGTATGAGATATTCCAATTCATTAGGACAGACTGTTGTTTCCACAACTGTTGAAGATTAAAGAAGAGAGTTGTCTCAACACCCACGGCATTCACCTTTGTATGGTTGACACTCGTCCATACAGGGTCTGTCTCCCTGGTATCCATAATCCAGTCGATGAGATTCTTACTATGATGATAATAAACACTCAACCGACCATTGACGACTGTAGAGATATATTTTGCTCCTGATTCCAGTGCATGCAACTCCTCAGGTTGCAGGTGCTTATCTGCCTGATGTCCGCCCACGCTGTAATACAGTTCCGTAAATGATGGCATACGGAGAGAGGTGTTATAGGAAGCGAAAAACTTCCAGTGATCACCTACCCTATAGCTCATGTCGATACCCGGATATAACCGCATCGGCATCTCATTCCAAGTATTCTTTACGCTGGTAAGGCCGGCAGAGAGCGTAAAATGATTTAGCAGGATGTTATGTTCCAGGAAGAAACTGATATTCGACCGGTTCAGACCGTGGTCATAATAACGTTCCGTGCCATGGATAGGGATGGGGTTCACCAAAGGCTCACCGAGATTCCCACTTACAAGGTCCTCGTTTCTGAACTCAGCACCAAAGGCTGTACGCCCCAACAACCAGTCGAAATAACTATTGAGATTAACACCGAACACATTGGTACGGTGGTAATTGAACGGATATTTGTCTGCTCCGTCACGGAATAACTCAAAGCGATCTGTGCTGTGATTCCAGTACACAGATGGCTGGAAATGGAACTTTGCTGCCTGCACCTCAGCCTGAAGGGCCGTGTAACTCTTCAGCGTATGCTCGTACTGATCGTCGAACTTCGCACTGTAGAACGTGTTACTGCCGAAGCCCTTTGAGGACAATCCGGCATACCATCGTAATGCTAATGATGAGTCAACATACTGTCCTTGATAGAATGCCTTTCCCCCTTGATAGTCGGCATTAAGATGACCGGCTTTCGATCTGCTGAACCCGTCACTTCTCGTATAAGAGGCGCTCAACTGCTGATGAAAGCTGGCAGCAGAGAAATTAGCATAGCCGCCGCCCGAGAGATAACCATAGCTACCCCCCTCGAGGTGAACTTGTCCACTACTCTTCTTATCGATACGTGTCACTATGTTGATGGCACCTACCAGCGATGAGGTACCATAGACACGTCCTGCCGGTCCTTCCAGCACTTCGATACGTTCAATCTCACTGATGTCTACGGGGAAATCAAAGGCGTTATGTCCTGTTTGTGGATCACAGATGTTAATGCCGTTAAGTAAGATAGTAATCTGTTCGTTGGTTCCGCCGCGAATACTGATATCCGTCTGTGCTCCAATGGCACCACGCTGTCGGACATCCACACCGGCGGCATACTTTAATAAGTCGTTAATACTTTGTACCGGCGCCTGCGCGATCTGCTCACGCTCCAGTACTGTAACCATCCTTGCCGCTTGTCCTAACATCAGCGGCGCACGGGAGCCTGAAACCTCCACATCGTCCAGGCGGACCTCCTTCACCGGCTCATAAGGGCGGATGTCTGACAGACTGTCGATATTCACGCCATTAGCCTTCGAATTACTAAGGGTAGCGACAGTAAGTGTACAGATGATCACCTCCTTATGCAAACAGGAAAAGAGGGAGTAACCCTTGTTGGAGAATTGTTTGAAACAAACAACTTCCCGTTTGTTAAATAATGATTTGTACATAAAATTAAAATAACATGTAATTAATAATTGATATATAACTATATCTATTCTCCTTTTTTCACCACTTTATATTTTGCGAACTTCAACAACAACTGTTTTATGCCCGTATTACGGAACTCCACCGTCGCCTTTGTATTCTCACCGGTACCTTCCACACGAAGCACCTTACCGATACCGAAACGCTCGTGCTCAATGACATATCCTTCCTGCAAGGGTGCCTTGCCACCTGATGAGGTATTGCCGGAGATGGGACGCACACTTTTGTTGATGACCTCAGAGACACGCCGTAGATTACCACCCGACTGTATAAAAGTTCTCTTAAACCGTGCTGAGAAGGGATCGGATGGCGGTTCCACCTGATGACCTACGACTCTGGGTTTGGGATCTGCACGGAACTGTGTGGCAACCGGACGTGAGTTCTGATATCCACGGTTTGTCAAGCGGAAGATATCACGAACCGGCTCCTCCGGCATCTCTTCCTCTTCGTCCACCGTAACCAATTGAGGATCGATATCTTTAAGGAACCTGCTAGGAGGATTGAACTCCATCTTCCCATAACGATAACGATTCTTGGCATAGGTCAAGATACAATGCTTCTCAGCCCGGGTGATCGCCACATACAACAGACGGCGCTCCTCTTCCATCTCACGAGCAGAACCCATACTCAACGGACTGGGGAAGAGGTTCTCCTCCATACCTACAATGAAAACGGTGGGAAACTCCAGTCCTTTGGCACTATGGATTGTCATCAGTGTCACACGAGGCTGATTCTCATCACCATCACTATCTAAATCGGTTAATAACGATACCTCCTGAAGGTAGTCAGTCAGTGACACTTCATTCGCACGGTCTTCCTCCCTGCGGATATTCACAAAATCCTGCATGGCAGAGAGAAGTTCCTCAAGGTTCTCCTGTCGGGAGATTGCTTCTGGAGTTGTCTCACTGTAGAGATCAGCACTGATACCACTTTCCTTGATGATATCCCTTCCCAGCTCATAGGCATCGGTAGTGAAGAAACGCTCCATAAAACCGGAAATCAGTTGTCTGAAGGCATTCAACTTATTCATAGTGCCTGCGTTCACGGAAAGATGATAATCTGTCGGGTTACACACCACATTCCACAGACTGGTGGAAGACCGTGTCGCAGCGACAGTTATCTTACTCATGGTAGTATCGCCAATACCTCTTGCAGGATAGTTAATGATACGTTTGAGCGCCTCTTCATCATCTGGGTTGGCGACCAGGCGGAAATAAGCGATCACATCTTTTATTTCTTTACGTTGGTAGAAACTCAGTCCTCCATATATTCTATAAGGTATATTCGCCTTGCGCATCGCCTCCTCGAAACTTCGGCTCTGTGCATTGGTACGGTAAAGAATGGCAAAGTCGGAAAACTCACAATGATCCTGCTTCTTTATCCTATGAATATCCTTACAGATGATTGCAGCTTCCTCCCTGTCGCTATAAGCTTGCTTGAGCAATAACTTCTCTCCCACTTCCTTCCTGCTGTACACATCTTTATCTATCTGCCGTACATTCTTTTTAATCAAACTGTTGGCAGCTCTCACGATATTCTGGGTACTTCGGTAGTTCTGCTCCAGTTTAAAAAGCTTGGTATAGGTGAAGAGTTTCTGAAAATCCAGTATGTTATCGATATTGGCGCCGCGGAACCCATAGATACTCTGAGCGTCATCACCCACTACACATACCCGTTGATGCTCTTTCGCCAGTTGCAGTACGATACGTTGCTGAACGGCATTGGTATCCTGATACTCATCCACCAGGATATACTGGAAATGATTCGCATATTTCTTTCTAATCTCCTCATGGTCACGCAAGAGGATATATGTCATGGTAAGGAGATCATCGAAATCCATCGCATTAGCCTGACGGCAACGCGCACTATAGGCTAAATAGATATCTTTGACAGCCGGCAACTTCGCATCTTGGTCTCTTCTTATCAAAGATGTATTGCCGGCATAGTCTTCGGCTAGAATAAGATGGTTCTTCGCCATACTGATACGAGCATGTACGGATGCCGCTTTATACACTTTATCATCCAACTTCATCTCTTTGATGATTGTCTTAATCAACGAACGGGAATCCGTCTCGTCATAGATGGTAAAGTTATTGTTAAATCCCAGATGCTCCGCTTCTCTCCGCAGCATCCGGGAAAAAATGGAATGGAAGGTGCCCATATATAGAGAACGGGCATTCTCAACACCCACCAGTTGACCGATGCGCTCTTTCATCTCCCTGGCAGCCTTGTTCGTAAAAGTAAGCGCCAGTATCTGCCATGGCTTGACACCCATCTGCAAGAGATAGGCGATCTTATATGTTAAGACACGTGTCTTTCCCGATCCGGCACCCGCAATGACGAGTGACGGACCCTCACAGTATTCCACAGCCTGTCGCTGTGCGGCGTTAAGGTCATCCAGCAAATGTTTCTCTCCCATCATTTCTTTTTATAGATACCACTGCTCACCGTTTGAGGATCCACGTCTTGTCCTTCTTTCGGCAGCAATGGGATATTCTTCATCTCTTTCATAATCTTATACTTTCTTTTCACCATATAGTCAGAGGGATTTTTAGAAGAGTATTTTCGAGGATTAGGTAACGTAGCGGCAATAAGTGCACAGTTGGAGCGTGACAAGTCTATGGCATGACAGTTGAAATGCTCACGTGCCACAGCTTCCACCCCGTAAATGCCATCCCCCATCTCGATGGAGTTAAGATAAACCTCCATGATACGTTGTTTACTCCATATCAGTTCTATCAGCACGGTGAAATAAGCCTCAAGTCCTTTCCTTACCCAGGTACGTCCTGGCCACAGGAAAACATTCTTTGCCGTCTGCTGAGAGATTGTGCTGGCACCCAACTTACGTTTACGCTCTGCGTTCTGCATGGCTGCCTGTTCGATAGCCTTGAAGTCGAAACCGTGATGTTTCAGAAAAAACTGATCCTCCGACGCCATCACAGCCACCGGCATACTCGGGGACATCTTGTCGATTGATACCCAATGATGCTTCCATTTCAGCGACTCACCGGACTGATGTTGTTGATAACAGCGAATGAACATCAGAGGGGTGCAAAATACGGGAACGAAACGTAATAATACAACAGCAAGGATGGTGGAGGCGAAAAAAGCCACCACCATCCAACGTATGGTCTTTTTGAATATCTTAAAGATTTTCAACAACTTTTCTGTCAACAGAGATATTACTGCAGGGTTCCCTGGTTAGCTGCATTGATCATTGCCTCGCTGGCATAGAGGTAAACCTCCACACGACGGTTCTGTGCCTTACCGGCAGCTGTAGAGTTGTCAGCCACAGGATTAGCCTCTCCCAGACCTTCAACAGACTTGATCTGAGATGCGTTCACACGCTGGCCGAGCAGATAGTTCTGCACTGCCTGTGCACGCTGTAGTGACAGTGTCTGGTTCTTAGCGGCACTCTGCTCAGCGGTGGAGTTCTTCCAACCGGCATTGTCGGTATATCCTTGAATAGCCACATCACAATCAGTATAGACGTTCAGGACGTTATTAGCAAAGTTGGTCAGTGAGTTCTTTGCAGCTGTCTGGAGTGTAGAACTACCTGTACCGAAAAGGATACCACTGTCGAAGGTAACCTTCACTGCCTGCAGACCGTTAGCATCAGTAACGCTCTCAACCTGTGCGTTGGCAACAGCCTCTGCGGCAGCCTTTGCCTTATCCATCTTCTTACCGATCAGGACACCCGCGGTAGTACCTACAGCAGTTCCGATAGCAGCACCGATAACAGTACCCTTTGTATTCTTTCCAATCAAATTACCAATAGCAGCACCCAGAGCAGCGCCTCCTGTACTACCAAGGATCCCACCCTTAGCAGTATTACTCATACCACAACCTGAAAGCAAAACGAGGGAGCAGAGTCCCAAAACTGATACTTTTAAACTTTTCATCTTTTTTCTGTATTTAAATTAACATATCTATTGTTCTATTTTCGTGCAAATATAAATAATTCTTTTAAATAAAACAACGAAATAGCATTTTTTTATCATTCACAACATTAAGAAACGTGTTTAATTGTATATTTACAATATTTTTTTGTACTTTTGCAGCCAAATTTTTAATGCAAAGAAATTACTATGGCAAAAGAATTAAAGGACCTTACCAAAAGGGCTGACAATTACAGTCAGTGGTATAACGACTTGGTAGTAAAGGCTGACCTGGCAGAACAGTCGGCAGTGCGTGGTTGTATGGTTATCAAGCCTTACGGCTATGCGATATGGGAGAAGATGCAGCATCAATTGGATACTATGTTCAAAGAAACAGGTGCACAGAACGCTTATTTCCCTTTGCTGATTCCCAAATCGTTCCTTTCACGTGAGGCAGAGCATGTAGAAGGATTCGCCAAGGAATGTGCTGTTGTGACTCACTACCGTCTACGTGCCAAGGAAGATAAGAGTGGTGTGGAAGTGGATCCCGCCGCCAAACTGGAAGAGGAACTTATCATCCGTCCTACCTCAGAAACTATTATTTGGAATACTTATAAGAACTGGATTCACTCTTGGCGTGACCTGCCATTGATCTGTAATCAGTGGTGTAATGTGATGCGATGGGAGATGCGTACACGTCCATTCCTGCGCACCTCTGAGTTCCTTTGGCAAGAAGGACATACGGCTCACGCCACCCGTGAAGAGGCTGAGAAAGAAGCACAGTTGATGTTGAAGGTATATGCAGAGTTTGCTGAGAAATGGATGGCCGTGCCTGTTATCCAAGGAGTAAAGAGCGAGACTGAGCGTTTTGCAGGTGCACTCGATACCTATACCATAGAGGCGATGATGCAAGACGGCAAGGCACTGCAGAGCGGCACCAGCCACTTCCTCGGTCAGAACTTCGCGAAAGCTTTTGACGTCACCTATTTAAATAAGGAGAACAAACCGGAATATGTTTGGGCCACCTCCTGGGGTGTCTCCACGCGTCTCATCGGTGCGTTGATCATGACACATTCTGATGATAACGGACTGGTATTGCCACCGCGTTTGGCTCCTATTCAGGTGGTTATCGTTCCTATCACGAAAGGACCTGAGCAATTGGCAGCCATCAGTGAGAAGCTGCAACCTATCATTGCAGAGTTAAGAAAGGCCGGCATCAGCGTTAAATACGATGATACCGAAAACAAGCGCCCTGGATTTAAGTTTGCCGACTATGAGTTGAAGGGTGTTCCCGTACGCCTTGTAATGGGTGGTCGTGACTTGGAGAACAACACCATCGAGGTAATGCGCCGTGACACTTTGGAGAAAGAGACCCGCAGCATCGACGGTATCGTAGGATATGTAGAACAACTCTTGGAGGATATCCAGAAGAATATCTTCCACAAAGCGAAGACCTATCGTGATGCTCATATTTATGAGTGTGACAATTACGAGGAGTTTAAGGAAAAGGTGAAAGATGGAGGCTTCTTCCTCTGCCACTGGGATGGCACAGCAGAGACAGAGGCTAAGATCAAGGAGGATACACAGGCTACCATCCGCTGCGTGCCCTTCGGCGTGGAGCAGACTCCCGGTACTGACATGGTTTCCGGAAAACCGGCTAAATACCGTGTTATCATAGCACGTTCGTATTAAGATAAAGGGCGGAATACCGCCCTTTATCTATTCTTTTACAAAGAGATCATTAATCTCTTCTATCTCATCGGTGTCAAACCATTGATCCAATTTCTTTCTTGCTTTCTCTTTGACCTCTTCAGAGACCTCGCTCCATATTTTCTGGAGCACAAAGATCAGCACCGCCATATCGTCACCCAGTCCGGCAATAGGAATGGCGTCGGGTACGACATCCAACGGTGAGATGAGATATCCTAACGCACCGATAATGATGGCCTTGTCTTTCAGCGACACCTTATCACTCTGTAAGGTATAGAAGAGTATAAGTGCCGCATACACCAGTTTGGCACCGGCTCGCTTAGCAATTCTGGATATCTTCTCAACAAACTCAGATTTCGTGAATTTGTTGCTATATTGCATAAAATCAGGTACTTCCATATTCAATTATAATATTATTAAAACAGGTGACTTATAATACAACGGACAAAATTATTAAAAAATACCTTTTTAACAGAATTATTTTTGCTAAATAAACAAAAAACATTATCTTTGCGGTATAAAATGTAAAGACAAGGAATACAGGTCGTATCGGTTCGATCGGGATACTCATCAAATAATAACTGAAACCGAGAAGACTCCTCTTGCTAATGGCGGGCCATATAAAGTTCTTCGGAACCTAAGTTGTATAACCGGTGGATTACAAAGGCAGAGGGCTCTCAAATCTTAATGACTCGGAGTTTCATCACATCATCGGTACGACCTTTTATCTTAAACCTTATATAATATGTTTTCCGGAATCATCGAAGAATTCGCCACTGTCGTGAAGATCCGTCACGAACAGGACAATATTCATTTCACCCTCACCTGCTCTTTCGTTGATGAACTGAGCATCGACCAGAGCGTATCGCACAATGGGGTATGCCTCACCGTCGTTGAGCTTACAGACAATACCTATGTAGTCACTGCCATGAGAGAGACTCTGGAACGATCTAATCTGGGTCTGCTCAAAGTGGGTGATAAGGTAAACGTCGAGCGTTCCATGCTGATGAACGGTCGCCTGGACGGTCATATCGTACAGGGTCATGTGGATATGACAGCTACTTGCATCGCCATGGAAGATGCTGCAGGAAGTACTTATTTCACTTTCCGATATCCATACGACCGGGAGATGGCGGCACGAGGGTATTTCACGGTAGATAAAGGCAGCGTCACGGTCAACGGTGTATCACTCACCGTCTGCAACCCTACTGATGACACTTTCCAGGTGGCTATCATCCCTTATACCTTCGAGCATACCAATTTCTGTGACATCCACGTGGGCACTGTCGTCAATATCGAATTCGATATCCTAGGGAAATATATCGCCCGCCTTCAGGCAGTACAATAAATACCGACCACCCCGACAACAATGATAAAAAAGAAATACTGGTTTGTATTTTGTAAGGGAGACCTTCTGCTGGAAAAGAAAGCCGATGGCTCTTTTACGATACCCTTACAAGAAGAAGCCCCCACTCCACTGAAGCCCTGGACAACGGTACATGAGATTACTCCCTTGGAGGAGTACGAGGTGCGCACTTATGTAATCGATCTCCCCGTCACCGATCATCCCGACTATACGATGTGCGGATTACGCGCCACGTATGACAAAATATCAGAAGAGTTATATCTGAAAGCCGGTAAGTGTCAGGAGATCTTGTATTGGGATGCCAACACACGTTATTGCGGCGTGTGTGGTGGTCCCATGAAGCTTCACACGGCCATCTCCAAGCGCTGCACGCACTGTGGCAAGGAGGTGTGGCCGTTGTTGGCAACAGCCATCATCGTATTAATTCATCGTGAGGATAAGGTGCTCTTAGTACATGCGCGTAATTTCCGAGGACATTTCTTCGGTTTGGTGGCAGGCTTCGTAGAGACGGGAGAGACACTCGAAGAGGCCGTTGTCCGTGAGGTAAGAGAAGAGGTGGGAATCACCATCGGTAACATCCGTTATTTCGGTTCACAGCCCTGGCCCTACCCTTGCGGTCTGATGGTTGGTTTCAACGCTGACTATGTCAGTGGGGATATTCATCTACAACGTAGCGAGCTGGATGAAGCCGGTTGGTATGACCGTGATCATCTACCACAGATACCAGAGAAGATGAGCATCGCCCGACAACTGATTGATAGTTGGTTAGATAGATGATTTGATTAATTCCCACGCTTTTCTCAACACGAGATTTGCATGATGTTCAGCTGCCGGATTCGTATTTGTAGCTATTATTCTATAATAACACTCATCCGAATGAAATAGGGATCTGCCAAGATATGCTTTTGCTTCCAACAGGACACGATCAATACTCTTTTTATAATCTTCATCAGATACTTCTATTTTCAAATCTTTTAGTTTTCTGTCAACGAACTCTTTGAGTTGTTGGCTATCGAAATTCCTTATGAAGGAGTCTTCTGACTTATACTTTAACTTTTCCTTATTATTCTCAAGATAATTGTTTGCAACGTCAGAAGCAGCTCTCGTCAACAAGAACATAGTATACCAATTCGTTTCATATGGTGTAGAAAAACCGGGTACTTCCACATCGGGATTGATACCATCATTACATATTAGAGGACGATGATGAATCAGCGAAGGACAAGTCTTGGGGTCATTTTTAGGCTGAACACCATCATTATATGGTTTTTGGATAGATCTACCTGCCGGCGTAAGATAACGGGCCACCGATATCTGTATGGCAGAACCGTCTTCAAAAGGTAGTGTCTCCTGTATCAGTCCTTTACCGTAAGATTTCTCACCGACGACAACCCCTCGATCCCAGTCTTGTATAGCACCGGCAAACAACTCTGCAGCAGACATCGTTTCTCCATTTACAAGTAATACTATTTGTTCTTTTTCAAAACATCCTGTTTTACTTGCCTTAAAAACTTGTCTGTCAATATGGGCTCCTTCTGCTGTAAAAATAGTCTTATCACCGTCAAGCAGTTCGTCTGCTATTGCAACTGCTACATCTGTAAGACCGCCGTGGTTATTACGTAAATCCAGAATAAGATTCTTCATCCCTTTACTTCGTAATGCAGCTACTGCCATACGAAATTCTTCAGATGCGACCTCAGAAAAAATCATCAGTTGCAAGTATCCAGTAGTCTTGTCCAACATGTAATACCTCAGGGAAGACATTTTACCTGTTGAATTGACAGTCCGCTGTTTGTTACCATTACCAGGAACTACCTGTACGGATGATTTCTTCGACTGTTCACCAGATGGTTGAGCAAGAATTGACTGCTCTTTAGCCTTAGCTTGTTGGGCAGGCAAATACATAGTGAAAGGATCCATTTCCTGCAGCATTCTGGAAATCTGCTGGTCAACAAAGGTAGCCTTTGATACCGAATCGACATACATATTTATAATTGCATACATCACCATATTGAGTTTTTCTTCAGGTGATTGTTGTGCAAATAATTGTTTTACAGGTGATAATACAAAGATAGAAGTAAGGATCAACTTCCATTTTATTTGATTAAGACTCATCTTCATTACTCTTCTAACAATTGTTTGATTAATTCTTCAAGTTTCTCGCCATGCACATTCTTCTCTGAAAGGACACCATGCTTATCAATCAAAACAATAAAAGGAACTGACTGCACAGCATAATTTCTTACCGCCTCGTCTTTCCATGCCTGCAAAGAACTGAGTTGAGGCCATGGAAGACCGAGATCGTCAATAGCTTTCAACCATGCCTCACGTTTGTTGTCTAATGATAAGCCGACTACGTTCAGTCCTTTATCATGATACTTCTTATATAATGTGATCATCTCAGGAGCTTCAGCACGACAAGGACCACACCAAGAGACCCAGAAATCCAACAGAGTGACACACCCTTCCTTGACGTAATCAGAGAAATGAACATCCTTACCATCTATCGTCTTGGAAGCGAAATCGCGATAGGATTTACCTTTGTTGGTGAGTATGTGCGATTGTGCTATATACGCTTGTTCGCTCTTTTCCCGAGCGACTCTTTGTTCATAATAATTGCGGAAGGTGCTGTCAACCTGTTCATATAGTTGTTGATACATGTCTTCTGTAAAAAGGGCCTTTGGTCTACCAAGGAACATGTAGGCACCAATAGGATTAGCAATATTGTCGGCAATATACTGATTGATTCCCGGATTCAGAATATCATACTGTTCCTTGATAAACTCATTATTATCTGTTATTCCTATATTGTTCAGACTATCCAGTCGTTGGCTTACACGCTTTCTCGTAAGTCGATTAGGTTGGAGAATACGACGATCATATTCCTGATTCATCTGTCCTCCACGTAAGAAAATATCCAAACCATCATAGTCAATTTGAACCGCACCGTTCTCTATAATACACTCTGCCTCAGGTAGTCCATACGAAAAATAACGGTTTTTCATAGGCAATGCTAGAAGAGCCATATAAGGCTTCTCCGTCGTCTTGATATTAAACTGATAGATACCATCTTTAATGACAGTACTGTCAATGCAGACGGTACGACTACGGTCCCCCACTCCTATTTGGTAGAGATAGATTGGCAGACCATCATAATCATTGCTGTGTGTATTGCCAGTCAGATGAAACATCTGTGCATGAATACTTACAGGAAGTACGAACAACAATAGCGATAAAAAATACTTCATCATTTGATAATATGAATTGTCTTTAACCAGTTAACAATTGTCTTTAAGACCTCTTCTGACACAGGATCCTTAATTTCCTTATACTCTTCTTGCGTACCTTTCTTACAGGGTAACAGCAAATGATTCACATTGTTAATAGAAATCGTTGTAACATTCTTATTGTGAGCAAGATACCTTTTGACGTTCGACAAGTTCTGCTCACAGTTTACCATAATATCTTTTGTCCCGTTAATAGCCAATACAGGAACCTTTACGTTACAAAGATAATCTGCAGGATTATAACGGATGAAGAACCGATACCATGGGGTTGTAGCTTGCATGGTATACATATAGATAGGAAAACGGAAATGATCAAACTCCACATTTAATGTTTTGAAATAGGCATCGTCTTTTACTTTCCATTCATTATATGCATCCCAAAGGATCTTCGCTAAGGTGGCACTGTCAGCCTCAGCATGATCATACACTTTGTGGAACATGATATCATTGATCTCATCATAACGTTTCATATCATGCTCTGGTATGGGGGAGGTATGAACAATATCGTAATTCTGTTTGATAAGGGAGGACAGACCATCTGTCATCAGTCCGGCCAAAGAAATCAGATAATGAATATCCTTACTCTTTGAGGCAGCGATAGAGATGACGGCCCCACCCTCACTATGTCCAATAGCTCCAATCTTCTTCTTATTGATATCCTTACGCAACTTAAGATACGCTACGGCAGCAAGACAATCATCAGCAAAATCAGCAGTAGTACAATCGGCATAATTGCCGTTCGTCTCACCCACTCCACGATCATCCATTCGCAACACAGCCATTCCATGAGCTGTCAGGTAATCGGCAATCTCCTTAAACACCTTATGACCTGCCATCGTTCCGTCACGGTCCTGCGGATTTGTGCCTGACATGATTACTACAGCGGGAGCCTTCTTCACTCCTTTTGGTAAGGTGAGCGTTGCGCCATAATGCAAGGTATCAGAACCGTTGAAGACAATTCTCTCCTCTTTCTGAGAAAACGCAGCGATAGCCATAATCATGGCTATCGCTATTAGAAAAGATCTTTTCATTATTCACTCTTCAGATAATCAATAATAAAGCTCAGCTCATCTACCAAGGCTGTAGGACTACCATAATAGCCGTTGGAGTACCAACGGGCATTTCCATTTTTATCAATCACCATCTTCATAGGAATACCTGATGAGTTAAACATTTTGGCATAAGTACTGTATACCTTTTCTTTTTTCCCCTCAGCTGTAGGTTCATCATAGCATACCTGGAAGTTATAACCCTTCTCTTTGATAAAATTCTGTATCTTCTGTTTGTAGTCACGGGCCGTTTCCATAGTAGCAATAAAGAGGAACTGAACATCTTTATCATTTTTATATTTGTCAACAGTCATCTGCATGCCAGGCATTGCCGCCTTACACGGTCCACACCAGGTTGCCCAGAAGTCAATAACGATAATCTTCCCTTTTAAATCATTCATATTCAGTCGTCCGCCTTGCATCTTCTCCATTGAGAAATATTGTGCAGGCATATTGATGAGTTGAGAGAGGACTCTCTTCTTCAGTCTGTCCAATGACTCGCTGGATTTCAAAGAATTATAGTAGTCTGTAAAGGAGGCATACTGTTTCTTCAGTATGGCACTGTCATTATATTCTTTTTCCAAATAGGCAAGCATTTCTGGTGAGGCAGCATTCCTGCGCAATCCGTCTTTTACCAAAGGAAGGATCTCATTATTTCTTCCACATTTATCGAGCATAGCCACATAGAAAGTGCTGAAGTCTGTATCACGTGTTCCATAATAAGTCTCCAGGGTATCAGCAAGCGCCATGGCCTGTTTGGTGTAACCCATATCGTTCAGAATCTGAGCATAATCGAAATGAGCAGCTAAGTTCCTGCTATATTTGATCTCATTATATTCATCAGGTGAATAAACAAGGTTGAAAACCTCTCTGGGGCGAGCCATCGCCTCATCACGAATTGTCTTCGCACGATTAAACAACTGCTGTGCAGTCTCATCTTTTCTGTCGTATGGAATCTGTACTAAATGCCAGAAATAAGTCCACAACATATTATCTGGAGCAGTCTTGATAGTCTCAAATAATCTTGAGTAATCTTTATTCATTGCTGCAGTGTAGGCATAGATTCTGAAGATCTCAGGCCATGAACGCCACATCATATCCATTCCTGTAAAAGCATCTTTATAGTTTTCTGCCGGATATTTTTTCAATGTCTCGACAAAGTTTTTAGCGAAATCCTCTTTCTGACTATTACGGTGAAGGATTGTTATCGCCTGTTCTCTGGCAAACTCACCGTTAGGGAATCGTTCCAAGAGTCTTTCTTTGAAGGCTTTTACCAATACAGAATCCCACAAAACCTCACTGGCATTATAACCTCTGAGTAGCTGGTTCTCTGTCAGTGGAGTTTGCTTATCCATGTCAAGTACTTGCCAAAGATTCTTTTTAAATAGTTCTAAATTAGCTCCTTCATCATTAGCCAATGCCTTTGTAGCGAACCATGCCACATCAGGCAGTTGTTCAGGATGGTCTCGCAACTCATTATTGATCCAATAGGTGACCACATCATTGCCAAGTCTTCTGAAAGGTGCTTTCTGAACAGATGGGATACCACCGAAGTCTTGTGTTTTCTCACCACGCAGCATTGCCCAACCGATATTGGCAGATGGCATTCCTTTTCCATCCTTATTCACATAACTGGCATAAGTCCATTCATTTCCACCTACATCTAAGGTATCACGATCATAGAATTTCCATACTACCAAGGCTGTGTTATCAGGCAGTTTAAAAGAAGTCTTAAAAGTGTTCTGCTCTTTATTGAGTACCATGTCAAACGCTTCCCAACGATAGTCACGCCAACAATAATAGACTCCCTTGACATCTTTTAAATTCTTAAACAATCCCTCGTTTGGCTGATAATTAATAGTAACAGTAGAACCAGGAGTTAGCATCTCCGGCATCACCTTACAATTTCCAGCTTGCTGTGCATTTGCCATAGAAACAGACAAACAAAGCACAATACTCAATAAAAACTTTTTCATTTTTAATTATTTATCTTCGTATTTTAAAATTTCTATTACTGCGGATATTTCGTCCATCAGTCCGCTGGGACTCCCCATATAACCACTTGCGCGGTATCTTACCTTTCCATTTTTAAGAATAGCTTTCTGAGGTATGCCGGAAGTACCGGGAAACATATCTCGATATAGCAGAGCACCATCATTGGTTCCGGGAGTATTTTGATCGAAGACGATAAGCATATCGTGATATCCTTTTTCCTTCCAATAATCTTTCAACTGTTCTTTGGTGGCTCTGTCCTGTGTATCTACAAAAAAAAATTTCACCTTTGGGTCATTCTGGTATTTCTCTACAGCCATCTGCATGCCAACAAGTGCAGCACAGCATGGAGCACACCAGGTAGCCCAGTAATCCAAAACCACTATATCATCTTTTCCAAAACTGTCGGAAGAAACTCTACCACCGTTGATATCTTCAACATTAAAGGGCGTGAATGGATCAGAAACTAATCCATGCTTCACCTCTTTTAATATTTCTGCCTTGGCTTCAGCAGTCTTGATAGAATAAAGATACTCATCGAAACTCGAAAAGGGCTTATTCTCTAATGAAGTATAATAACTTTTTAATTGATCCAACAAATAAGGTGTCAGTTTACTGTGAGAAGCCGATGACAGCAAGGAGGATGGTACCTCAGCGTTCCTGCCCAGTTCCTCTAAGCACCGGATATAAGCTTCATTGTTATTAGGATCATAGTTGAAACGTCTTTCCATAGGGATGCTCTCCATCATGGCAGCTCCTTCCTGATAATGTCCTATACGGTAAGCCAGTTGCGTCATCACCGTTTTATAGTATTCCATATACTCTCTGTGATACAGTTCCTGTTGTTTTGGTGAAGAAGCCGTGCCATTGATGTTTCCATAGAATGAATACTTATTCTGCATTTCTTCGATATACTTATAAGCAATGGCATAGTATCTATTGGGATCACGATCAGGAAACTTCATCGACTGCTTCGGCTGATGCAGGAAAGCGTCTTCGAGCATACTGCTATTCATTTCTTTCAAAACCTCTTCCAAATCGTCATACCGACCTGCATCAAACAGTTCCTGTGAGAGACGACGATAGAAGTTACTATAGATATGACCCTGGAAATCTTTGTTTTCATAATAATTTTCCACGGGAAAGTTACGCCTTACCTCAGTAGCTGCGTTGAAATAATCTTCTCCTTTCAATGGGGTGAGTTCACTAACCGCCTTGAGACGGGCCAGTCTGCCGTGAGGATAGCGGGAAAGCATCATGTTGTCTATCTGTTTTGACTTTTCTTTATCATTCATCAAAAACAGATAAGCATAGCTCAGCTCATATAATGCGTCCTCATCCAAGCGTTTGTTCTTTTCTACCCTTTTCAGCGTTTGGAGGATATATGCGTCTGCCTCTGTGCCATAAATCTGCTTATAGAGATTCACTTCCTCATAGAAATATTTCCGTAGATTCTTGGGATAACATTTCTTTTCCGATGCTGTCAGAGCCTTCATCATCTCCACATCAGGTGTTTGTTGTTCTTCAGAAAAATAGTTATTGACACCCATATAGCCAGGAGCAGTCATTACTGCGCGTGAGAGGAAAGCTGCTTTACCGATATTTGCTCCTGGCATCAGTTGATTATTCGGCGTATATACTTGGAAAAGATAACCATGATTGTTATTATTATCTGTTTTCTCTGGATATGCATTCAACGTATCCTGGAATTTGAGGGCAACAAAACCAGCTTTCTGAGGAACAACGAAAAAGCCTTGCCATTGGTTTTCACTGACATTTTCCAGACTCACGTCATATACGTTCCACTTATAATCTTCATATACATAGGCGAAACCGTATATTTGTTGTTCACCTTTTAGCGGTGTAAGACCACAGTTGTACGATATCACGACCTCTCGCCCTGCAATCATAGATGAAGGATTAATAACTATTTTCTGCTGCTGAGCAGAGGCAATAGTTAGTACGGAAAACAGGAATAGGGTCAGTGAAAGTCTCATTTCTCTTTCTTTAATATATCTATTACTGCTGAAATCTCATCCATCAGCCCACTGGGACTGCCTCCATATCCTTCTGCACGATAGCGAATGCGACCGTTTTTCAAGACAGCTTTCTGCGGTATACCGGATGTCCCTCTGAACATATCACTATACACCTTATTATATCCTTTATTTGTTTCCGACTTATTCTGGTCGTATATCACCTGCATATTGTGGTATTTTCCACGTGCCCATACACGGTCGACAGCACCACCTGGGGTATCCTGTGTCTGTACGAAATAGAATTTCACATGTGGATCATCAGCATATTTGTCTACAGCCAGTTGCATACCCGCAAGTGCGGCTATACAGGGAGCACACCAAGTTGCCCAAAAGTCGAGCACCACGATATCATCCTTACCGAAAGAAGCTGAATTGACAGTCCCCTTGGCATTATGCATCTGTAGATTAAACGGAGTAAACGGTTCGTTAACCAATCCTTCACGAACATGTTTCATCATCATCTCCTTAGCCTCAGATGATTTCAGTGAAGATAGATATTCGTCAAAAGACTTTGCTGGCTTTTCTTTCAGAGAATCATAATATGCATGTAGTTTGTCAACAAGAGTTGGTGTCAACTGTGCAGCGGCCGCGGAACTCTTCAAAGCTTGAATAGTCTCATCATGACATCCAAGTTTTTCCAGGCTGAGAATATATGCCTGATTACCGGCAGGATAGAGTTTGAAACGCTCACTCCCATCAATCTTATTCATATAATCGATAGCATCCTGATAACGTTCACTGCGCTGGAATATCTCCGATTGCACACATAGATAATAGTTCAATGTCTTCTGCTGCGTTTCTTTCATCTGTAAGTCAGTCTGTGAACGACCGTAATAATCGATATTCTCATCCACTTTAGTCTCCATGCAATCTATAATCCGCTTGCTGATCTCAACATACTCTTTGGGATCTGTCGGAGCTTTTTGTATCAACCATAGAGGACCGTGCATATATACATCTGCTGCAGTATTGAAAGATCCCTCTTCCATCACTTCCATCATCTTGTCGTACTTCTTGTCTTTATATAGACTACGCTCAAGAGCAGAGTAGAAATTGGCATAGGGAAATCCTTGTGGGTCAGGATTCTTTAACCAATCTCTGAATGGATAATTTTTACGAAACTCATTAGCAGCTTTATAGAAGTCTTCACCCTGTAATCGAGAGAGCTTAGCGGCAGCCTCACGACGATTTAACATGCTGTATGGTTTCACAGCATTAAATGCATTCAGCACGCTGTCTGCTTTCGCTTTATCTTTTAAGTCAAACATATATGTTGACCAGATATTGTACACATCCTCTTCTGTCTTGTTGGGTTGCGCTTCCAACACACTGAGCAGATAACGGATACCACCTTCAGCCTTCTCGCCATATTGATGACGAAACACAGCCTTCATTGCATTAAAGAACTTATGTCCTTCTTCAGGATACATTTTCGTCTCCTTATCCAGCCACATCATGATTGCCTCATCGGAGATCTCCTGATAACCCTGACCGAAGTAGCCTTGGATTCCCATATTCAGAGAGGGTTTGCGCAGCAAGCCCCATGCCAACTTCGCTCCTGGCATAGGTTTCTTGTCAGCATCACCAACCACATAGATATATCCCTGATTCTCATTGTTGTCAATAGTATCAGGGTATTGTGATAGTGTTGCCTGAAACTTAAAAGCGATTAGACCACAATCTGAGGGTATATCGAAAGTACCTATCCAGATATTATCACCGCTGTTGGTCAAGATAACATCATTTATATGCCATTTGTAGTCGTCGTAGGTATAAGCGAATCCAAACACATGAGCTTCTCCCCCCATGGGTCCGCCCTTGGCATCGTAGGTAACAGTAATAGTTTTTCCGGCAACAAGAGGATCATCAGATAATGTAAGTCTGTTGTTTTGCTGGGCATGCAAAACTGTCGGTATCAGGAAGGCTAAAGCCAACATTTTAATAAAGGTACGTTTCATAAATCATTTACTTTAAAAGATGAGAAAAGACTGTGTCGAAATAATAACAGGTACATTCATTTAACTAAACGTAATTTTATTATATTTATTCGACACAGTCCCTACTAAAAGGACTATTTAGCAATTGCCCTTAGATCCAAACCATAGGTATTCTTAAAATGGTTCAGAATAATATTCCACTTGGTATTGATCAGTGGATATTTCAGATAGGTCTCCATGAACTCATCGCTACAGTTCAAGATCATAGTCATATAATAAGTACGGTCATTATTCATGATGGTCTCTGTAGTAGAATTAGCCCATGTACTATATCCCGATGTATACTTATACAACCAGAAATTAACACCCGATCCCCACGAGTTAGAATAATACTGTGGCAGGAATCCCCTGTTGAAGAAATCCTCCTGATCCAAGGTATAGGAATAGGCACCGGGATATGCCAAATAGAAATTGGGCTCATTCACATAGTCTGTCACATCATAGAATTCCTGTGGGAAGGTCATGATACCTTTGGAGATGTAGTAATTAATCAGGTCTGATATCAATGCTACCTTCTCTGTTTGTATCTCTGCCTCTGTCATCTGATCCAGACGGTTCATACCTGCGATGATAATACTATTACCATCAGTCTGCAAACGATGCTTGTAGTTGGTCTTCATGCTATAAGTAGGACTATAGACAATCTCATTATAGCAAGAGTCTGCCAAAAAGACACGATAAGGTATTCCACCATTTTTCAGAATCTCATCGGGGAAATATTTCAACCAAATATCGTTGACATAATCCAGCATCTTACCCACATTGGCAGGGTTTCCTGGAATAACGTAGTCGGTACCTCTTGAGGTAGCTTTTCCTGTATATTTAATCCAGTTAGCATCCTCTTGAGTAAATGAATACACAAAGTAAGAGCCATATTTCTCGTACAGTTGCTTGATACGTGCTTTATCTGCAACGGAAGCGTCACCCTGATCCAATTGGTAATCCTCAATGATATCTATAGGAGCCCCTAAATCTTTATCACTGGTACATGCGATGAAAAACAAGGAAAGCACCAAAGCACTTATCACTATATATTTATTTCTCATAACGTTATAAATCTTAATTGTTCTTTACTACAGCTTGTCTCTCTGACGTATTCCTATTTTCGTTCTGCTGTAACGAGCGATTATTCTCAAACAGCGCATTAGGAAGTGGAAGGGTGTACATTGGATCTTTCTCTTTCAGAGTGAATACATAATGCTGTCCACCTTGCTCATACAAGTATTCATGTGTGATAGCCGGCATGCCATAACGTCTAAGGTCAAACCATCTGAAACCTTCATAACAAAACTCTTTTCTACGTTCGTCACGAATAGCCTTTAACAGCTCATCTCCGGAAAGATTTCTATTCTCATATCCTATTATTCTTGACTTACAGAATGTGTTCAAGTCATTCATTGCTGCGCTGCCCTTTCCTGATAAAGCTTCTGCCTCAGCCTTATTCAGATAGGCCTCACCCACACGGATAGTCTGACACAAAGCAGAATTGCCATAGACCTTTTTGAATACACTCCAGTTATCGGTCGGGAATCCGAACAATGTGTATCTGATATCATTTACCTGATCGAATAACATAATCAGATCGGTGGCAAAACGACCGCAACGATAAGAAGATGACTCCACACGAGTACCTGGACCGAACATCCACAGCACCTCAGGATTAGTATAATCATAGGGGTTGTAGCCATAAGACACAGAGTAAGGGTCGATCGTCGTCATGTTATAGAGAGAAGACTGTTGTAATGCCTTGTTTACCTCAGCAATACACTCATCATATTTATCCATAAAAAGATATACTCTTGAAAGGATGATATGTATAGCGGGTTGATTGATACGGTAGTTCCTCTCAATATATTCGAGGGGATCCATCAGACGAACTGCTTCTACCAGACCAGGTACTATCAGTTCGTCATATACTTCTCGAACTGTTGCCCTTGCAATACCCTCATCAGAAAGATTAGCATTTGTCTTAAGAGGAACACCCAATGATTCCTTATTATAATTATAAGGTTCACCAAAGAGGTTGACCAATTGGAAATAAAGGAGTGATCTGATAGCCAAAGCCTCTGCCTTCACACGGTCTCTGTTTTCTTGATTACCAAATGCATCATCGATATTATCCAATACCGCATTACATCCCATAATCTTCTTATAGAAGCCCTTATAAGCATTCTCTACAGCCTCTACTTTCTCACCATAACCATTTTCATCAGACATATAAGGTTGCCACTGATAATATGCGGCATATTGAAGAGTCTCCATCGAATTGACAAATGAGTTAATGTAATCATTGGCAGTATTATCCCAATAGGTACTTGCGAAATCCGGAGCGCAGTCATCATCTAACATAGAGATAAAAGAGAAGTCCGGATTATAGTTATCGGGATAAGCATTACCGATAAGGAATTCCGAGAAGTCTTCTGTTGTCTTAGGTATAACTTCACTCTGCGACTCTTCTTCCAGAAAATCTCCACAGGAAGTCATAAAGAGGCAGACAAAAGCGAGCAGACAAAAGACAAATTGAGTCTTATATTGTCTTAATCCTATATATAATTTATTCTGATTCATATTATAGTCCATATTATTCAACATATTAGAATGACATATTCAAAGAGAATGTTAAAGATCTGCGCGCTGGCCAGTTTGCTGTCTCAGGGTCACGTCCTTCCCATTTCTTGTCGAAGGCGATAAAGAACGGATTAGTAAGGCTTAAATCACAGTAGATATTTCTCATACCCATGGCTTTTGCCCAGGTGTTTGGAACATTGTATTGTAATGATAATGAGCGACAGCGGATAAAGTCGGTTTTAGCAACACGTATAGTGGAGTAATTATAGGCATCGTAGATATTGTAATTCATATCAGAATATAAATACGAATTATCTATGGTCAACGGTAAGGTAATCAAAAGATTATTCGGTCTTCCCTCAGGAATGGACGGTATATCTGTATTCAACTCGTCACCTGGTTGACGCCATCTGTCAGCCATATATCTTGGAAGATTCTCTTCTGGTCGTGGGGCACCTGATGAGGCAAAATAACTCGGTAAGAAGGTCTTGGCACCGAACGACATGGCAAAGGTTGCTCTCAGATGAATATTCTTATATCTTAAGGATGTACTGATACCGCCAAAGACATCCGGTTCTTTTGATCCAGCTTTTACCAGGAAATCTGTGTAATCTGTCGCATCCGTGACATCTAACCCCTTAAAGGTTGGGCGACCTGTATTGTGATCCAATCCTGCAAAGTCGAAAGCATAGAAAGTACCATATTCATCACCATCCTTGATAAATGTACCGTTCAAATAATCAGTTAGGGAATTGACTCTATCCTTACTGTCCACACTGTTCTCTACCTTACTGGTATTGAATGAGAGGGACCATGTCCAGTCGTTGGTTCTGATAGGAGTGACACTGACGATCAACTCATATCCTTTATTTCTCATGGTGGTACCATCTATATAAGCTGCATCTACACCATATTCAGCACCAACCTCTCTGGAAGCAAGTACATTACTCTTCTTATTGTACATATTGAAACCGGCACTTAGGCGACCGTTGAAGAACGAGAAGTCAACACCGAGGTTCCAGTCTTTTGTTTTCTCCCAACCTAAATCAGGATAGGGCAAAGATACCAATGACAAGTAGTACTGATGATAATAGGTATGTAATCCACTATCTTTAGCAATCAGATAAGGGGATACTGCCGTTACGGCATTTCCACGCCATCCGTAAGCAAACGAGATGTCAAACATATCATACCAGTCACGAGCCCACTCCATAAAGTGCTCTTCACCTATACGCCACTTAGCGCCTAAAGAGAATGAAGGATTGAAACGTTTGTTCTCATCTTGTCCAAAACGGTTAGAGGCATCCATACGAGCGTTCATATTCAGCACATAACGGTTGTCATAGCTATAGACAGCCGTGAAATACTCACTTAAGGTGTTAGCCTTGGTATTGGTCACATTGGTTCCGGCACGCATATTTTCAGCCAGATCGGTGAGACTTCTGTAACCTATAACGTTATCGAGTGTTGCCAATGAGGGAACGGTTGCGAAAGTCTCTCCACGGTATTTCAGATATCCGTAACGGAGGTTTGTCTCACCATCTACCTTATTAGAGGTAATCTGCGCACCCAGATTCAACGTGACAGAGTGTTTCTCGGCAAACAACTTATTAAACACCAGGGCACCGCGGAAGGAATAGTTGATAGTACTGTTATTCTGCATGTTCAACAATCCGCCATATGGAAGAATACTGGAAGCTTCTTCACGTGAGTTAACAGCTGCCTCACCATATTCATAGCCTCGCAAGGAAGATATATAGTTAGAATATTCCGTAGCCCATGACTTAATATTACTGTTAGCCATTGAGAATGACCCACTACCTTGGAACTGCAAGCAGTCAATAATATTCCATTTCAGATTCAGTGCGCCTTGGAAAGTCTTACCGATGGATTTACTTCCTGTATTGTCTATCTCATTCAGGATATTGTAATTGTAATAATATCTGTTGGGATAGGAATAGCTGGTAGTTCCATATTTGTCATGATAGAAATACGTACCGTCATCATTATATGCAGCTATACTTCGGGTGGTATTCATCGCATACTCATAGGGGCTTACACCATAGGCAAAGTCCGTTGTCTTACGGAAACTACCGTTCATCATCAGGTCGATAATCAGTTTCCTGCTGACACGGAAAGTTGTATTCGAACTTGCAGTGAAATTGAGCATATCATTACCTTTAGCCTCACCGGAAGTATTGTTTACACCTAAGGAGATACGACTTGACACCGTATTGGTACTAGCGGAGAGACTGACACTGTGATTGGTACTGAACGCTGTCCTGAAAAGCAGGTCAAACCAATCTGTATTCATCATCTCAAGTTTTCTGAACTCCTTTTCGTATTCCTGACGTGTTATCTTCTTATCTCTCAGTTGGGAGATAAGTCCCGCATAACTGATATTCAGCACATCCATAGTGTACTGATTTCTGTCTTGCCACATCTCCTGTTGAAACTGCATATACTCCTGAGAGTTCATCATATCATACAAACCGTAGCTTGGACGTTCTGTCAACGTCATATTACCGTTATAGTTGACACTGAGTCCACTACCCTGCTTGGCCTTTTTGGTGGTGATTACGATAACACCGTTTGAAGCCTGAGAGCCATAGATGGCAGTTGCAGAAGCGTCTTTCAAAACAGTAATAGTCTCAATATCCGCTGGGTTCAACCAAGAAATAGCGTTACCGGCCGTCTCTGTCAGTTCATCCATGTTACTGGAAAGAGGACTGGCATCATTGGGAATAGGGGTAGGATTCGTCTGGATCACATCATCAACTACCCAAAGAGGCTCTTGATTACCAAGTATCGTACTGGTACCACGAATACGGATCTTCGGTGTTCCTCCAACCTTTCCCGTGGTATTGATGACCGACATACCGGGAATAATACCCTGCAACATCTGGTCAATGGTAGCCTCACTGGCAATCTTTATATCGTCTGCCTTTACCTGGGTAACAGCACCTACGTACTCACCTCTTTTATAAGTACCATAACCTGTCACGATCACATCGTCGATCATATTGTCAGAAACCATAGAGACGGTTCCGTCTTTGGCAGCAACCGTGGCGGTCTTCATTCCCAGATAGGAGATCTGTAGTTTGTCACTGTGTGCGACTCCGTCAATGGTAAAACGACCGTTGTTATCTGCCACAGCGACGAGATTCTTACCAACCACCTGAATCGTAGCTCCCATCAACGGTTCTCCGTCCTCATCAACCACCTGTCCGGAAACCTTTTGGGAGCCTCCTTTTTGAGTTGTCCCCTTACTATCGTCAGTTATATAAATATAATTTCTATTAACAGAATATTTGAGAGGAAGTCCGTTAATGAGTTCTCTGACAACAACATTAATATCATTGGAATTAATGTTTTTTGTCACCCTGTAACGATTCAGGTCATCATTAGTGAACATGAATTTGTAATCATAGTTCTTCTCAATCGATCTAAGTACCTTGGGTAACGGTTCATTTTGTACGTTAACCACGATAGCTTTCGACTGAGCATAGGTTTCTTGTCCGATAAAAAGACAGAGCAGTATGAGACTCAACTGCAGAAACCAGCGTTTACTTACTGTTTTATTCATATCGTTCTCATCAGTGATTAATAATATTTACTTATGAGACGAGAATAATTAAAAATCGGGCACTAATACTACATTTTTCTTTGAAAATAATAGCAGAGGGGAAAGTTATCAATCAATAAAGATAGTATTGTTACTGGAAGAGGCATGCACTTTCTGGAGCATATTCAACTGATCTACTATCTGTGGAATACTGCAGTTACGCTCACAGAAGAAATGCATCTTGATTTTACCGTAATCTGGATTGCGGAATACCACATTCACATTATACCAACTGCCTATCTGCTTCATCATGTTCTCCAGTGGTTCATCGTCAAAGAAGAAATAACCGTCCTTCCAATAACTGTACAGATCAGTGTCCACCTCCTTGATATTAAAGGCTTCGGCATTTCCCTCAAAGACAGCCTGCATACCAGGTTTCAACGTCACATCGTTGTTTGTCCCTTTTTTAGAGACAGAGACCTTCCCTTTCACGAGAGTAATCTCACAGTCACTGGAGTATTCAGTAGATGTATCGCTGTTCTTCTTCATTCTGATATTGAACTCCGTACCTAACACACGTGTATAGATATCCCCGGACTTGACAATGAAGGGGTGCTCAGCATCCGGTGCAACCTTGAAATAAGCCTCTCCCTCCAACTGCACTTCACGACTGCTGCCGGCAAAGCGTGTTGGGTAGATCAGCCTGCTGCCAGCATTGAGCCATACCGTTGAACCGTCAGACAATAATATCCTGAATGTCTTACCTTCGGGTATCGTCACTGTATGCGACTCAATGATATTATCATTCAATTGATTATAGGCAATGGTCAATTCATCGGTCTGTGACACCTCACTGCCTAATTTAGAGACATTCTGCTTATTAAAAACCACTCGATCACCCTTATCGGTCTGAATGATAATATCTCGTGCATCATCATTTGCCTGATAGACAACATATTTACCCTCAAAATCCTTTGAGACATCTTTCTGACGATTCCATGTAAAGACGAAAGCTAAAACGAGAATAGCTGCAGCTGCTAATATATATTTATAATAATGTATAAAGAATGGCTTATGAGCAGGGGTAAGCTGTGACTGAATACGATCCCACTCTACATCCACATCAGGTAAAGATACATTGTTCTTCTCAACAGCCTTTTTCACCGCCCATAATTCCATAGCGTCATCCAGACATACATCATCAGCAAGCAGACGGTTCAACTCCTGATCAGTCAACTCATCTGACTGTTCCACTAACTGTAGAGCTTTATCCAATTCAGTAGTCTGATTTTCAAAAACAGTCAAAGATTCTTCTATGTTTTCTTTATCAATCATTTCTTTATTTTATTTACAAGACGACTAAGGTTACAAATTGGGCACTGGATTTTTGAATTTAAGATGAATTTTTATTCTCAAAGACATTGTTCCGGATGTGCGCTAATGCTGTCATGATCAGTTTTTTCACATAACTGGTACTGATATCGAGCTCTTCTGCCACCTCTTTATATTTCTTCTTATGGAAATAACACATATCGAGAACCTTTCTCGGTAAAGGAGGAAGAGTCTCTATCGATTGCATGATAGCATTCACTCGGTCATCTTCTTCGGAGTACAGTTCAAAAGACTCTGGCGTAACGGCTTTGTAAAAATCAATATATTTCTTCTTGACACTCTCCCGGCGTAGATAATCCAGGCATTTGTTGCGGATGGAATGGTACATATAGGCTTTCCATTCATCCACCGATCCTTGACGGTATCTCTCCCAGACGAGTTGTGTGCATTCGCTTACCATATCACGACTTAGTTCCTCGTCAGACAACAAGTGGTAAGCCGTGAAATAGAAAAACGAATAATTCTCTTTAAAGAACGATTCGAAAGCCTTTATGACTGCCTTCTCATCTCTCATCGAAAATAACTGTCATTGGTTATATTCAGTCACACACAAACAACTTACTCATACACCTCTTCTATACCATTGAGACCGCTGGCATCAGAGGGACTGGCGCAGGGATCATAGCCCTCCGGGATGTCGAACTTCTCATCAGGATTATAACCTAAAGATTTGTCGGCAAACACTTTCTGCATATAATAGGCCCAGATGGGAAGTGCCATATTCGCACCCTGTCCCATCTTCATCGAATCGAAGTGGATGTCACGGTCCTCACCACCTACCCAGCAACCACTCACCAACGAGGGAGTAAAGCCCATAAACCAAGCATCGGAGTTACGGTTGGTGGTACCTGTCTTACCGCCCATCTCACACTCTATCTTATAACGGTAGCGCATCCTACTACCGGTACCACCGTCCATCACACCCTTGAGCATCACCAACATCTTATTGGCACTCTCCTCACTGATCACCTCATTGACGCGCGGCTGGAATTCTGCCAGAGTATTCCCTTCATTATCCGTTATTTTTGTGACAAACAATGGAGCGCAGCGTATTCCGTTATTTGCAAAGGTGGTATAGGCACTGACCATCTCACCCACACTCACCTCGTTAGGACCAAGACACAGTACGATAGACGGATAGATTCCCGGTGTACTGATACCGAAATCATTAAGAGTCTGCACAAAGTCGTTGGGATCGATACGACTCATCAGGTAAGCGGAGATCCAGTTGTTCGATTGTGCCAATCCCCATTTCAACGTCACCATCTGTCCATAGCGCGAACGGCTGCCATTACGCGGGGTCCAGTTGCCGTAGCTACGCTGAACATTTGGTGCCACATCACAGGGTGACAGTCCATGCTCCATGGATAACGCATAAAGGAAAGGCTTCGTTGTAGAACCTACTTGTCTACGACCGTCCATGGCCATATCATACTGGAAGTGATGATAGTCGAGCCCTCCCACATAGGCTTTCACATAACCGGTATGAGGATCCATACTCATAAAACCGGAGCGGAGGAATTTCTTATAATAACGGATAGAGTCCATGGGTGACATCAGAGTGTCGATATCACCATGGTAGGTGAAGATACTCATCTCTATACGTTTGTGGAAGGCAGCACGTATCTCCTCATCGCTGGCTCCATTACTCTTCATCACACGATAACGCTCACTCTGACGCATCGAACGGTTCAGGATAGCCGTCACCTCCTTGGCGGTAAGGGCATCCGTAAACGGCGCATTGGGTTTTGCCTTGTTCTCTTTGTTGAACTCCGGCTGTAAATACTGTGCTACATGGCGATAGACGGCTTCCTCTGCATAGGTCTGCATACGGGAGTCGATAGTCGTATAAAACTTCAGGCCGTCGGTATAGATATTATAAGGTTGTCCGTTGCGCTTGTGATTTTTGTTACACCAGCCATAGAGAGGATCTCTCTCCCAGGCCAGCGAGTCGATGACATACTTGTTCTGGTTCCACGAGGGATAATCAGAGCGGTTGGGCTTCTTAGCCATCACATACTGACGCATAAACTCACGGAAATAAGTGGCAAGACCCTCCTTATGATCCTTCCGGTGGAAATGCAGGGTAAGTGGCTCATCCTTCACTCTGTTGTAGGTGCTGTCAGCCAGATAACCTGCCTTCACCATCTGGTTGAGTACCACATTACGACGCTCCTGGCAGCGCTCAGGATATCTCACAGGGTTAAAATAGGAAGGGTTCTTACACAGTCCTATCAACGTTGCCGACTCAGCCAGCGTGAGATACTTGGGTTCTTTATTAAAATAAGTGTTACTGGCCGTCTTGATACCCACTGCGTTATGCAGGAAATCAAAATAGTTGAGATACATCGCTATGATCTCCTCCTTCGTGAAATTATGCTCCAGTTTGACGGCTATCACCCACTCGATGGGTTTCTGCAGCAGTCGTTCCATGGTGCTGTGGGCAGTAGAGGAATAAAGTTGTTTCGCCAACTGCTGAGTAATGGTAGAACCGCCACCAGCACTGGTCTGCCGGAGGATGCCTCGCTTGAGGACAGCACGCCCCAATGCAATGAAGTCGATGCCGGAATGGTCGTAGAAACGCTGGTCCTCTGTGGCGACCAGGGCTTGTATCAATTCTGGTGAAAGATTATTGTAATCCACCATCACACGGTTCTCCCTGCCGGAACTCCAGGTGCCCATCACCTTTCCGTCGGCAGAAAAGATCTGCGAGGCATACTTACTGATAGGGTTCTGCAGGTCATCGACATTCGGCATATACCCCACCCAACCATTCCATATCGCGACAAAACCCACCACGAGGGCTGCGATTCCTATAAATAAAGTCCCCCAAAGGAAACGTATCAACTTTTTTCTCATAATCAAATGCAAAAATACATATTTTATTCGAAAAAATAGAGAATAAATAAAAAATAATGTGTAACTTAGCGCTCGGAAATAAAAAAATCAGCAAATATGAAGAAACGTGATTTTGTAACGATTGCCGATTTGACAAAAGAGAAGATTCTCTATATGATCAAGATGGCGCAAGAGTTCGAAAAAAATCCTAACAGAGAGATACTTAAAGGAAAGGTTGTGGCAACCCTCTTTTTTGAGCCTTCGACCAGGACACGACTGAGTTTTGAGACAGCTGCCAACCGTCTGGGAGCACGTGTGATTGGCTTTGCCGACCCAAAGGTTACCAGCGGCACCAAAGGAGAGACGCTGAAAGATACGATCCTGATGGTAAGCAACTATGCTGATGTGATTGCCATGCGACATTTTATAGAAGGAGCCGCGCAATATGCCAGTGAGATAGCTCCTATACCGATTATCAACGCCGGTGACGGGGCCCATCAGCACCCTTCACAGTGCATGCTCGACCTATATACCATTTACCAGACACAAGGCACTTTAGAGAATCTCAATATCTATCTCGTGGGTGATCTGAAATACGGACGTACGGTACACTCCCTGATTATGGCCATGCGACACTTCAATCCCACCTTCCACTTCATCGCACCCGATGAATTGGCCATGCCTGACGAATATAAACTGTACTGCAAGGAGAACAACATCAAATATGTAGAGCACACAGAGTTCAATGAAGCTATTATCAGTGATGCGGACATCATTTATATGACCCGCGTACAGAAAGAGCGTTTCTCCGACCTGATGGAATACGAGCGGGTGAAGAACGTATATATCCTTAAAGCAGACATGTTGGGCAACTGCAAGGAGAACATGAAAATCATGCACCCACTGCCACGTGTCAACGAGATTGCTTATGATGTGGACGAGAATCCCCATGCATATTATATCCAACAGGCACAGAACGGACTGTATGCCCGTGAGGCGATTATCTGCGATGTGCTGGGTATCACTCTTGAGGAGATCATTAACGACAAAACCATCATCTATTAATATACCGAAAAGATATGAATAAGAAAGAACGATTAGTTGCCGCCATAGAGAATGGCACCGTAATCGACCATATACCGGCAGACAAAACATTCCTTGTGGCTAATGTGCTGCGCTTGCAAGAACTACCCACCATCATCACTATTGGTAACAACTATATCTCCAAACTTGTTGGAAAGAAGGGAATCATCAAGGTGGAAAACAAATTCTTCACCAACGAGGAGATCTCCCAGTTGTCGGTAGTGGCTCCCAACGTGGTATTGAACATCATCAAGGACTATGAGGTAATAGAGAAAAAACGGGTGGAGACTCCTGATGTGCTGCAGGGTATTGTGAAATGCAACAACCCCAAGTGCGTGACCAACAATGAGCCGATGGCCACCATCTTCCATGTCATCGACAAGGAACATGGTGTACTGAAATGTCATTATTGCGATAAAGAACAGGATATCAACAAAGTAGAGCTGGTGTGAGGTGATCGTTGACAGTTGATAGTTAATTGTTAATAATTAATTTGGATATTCATCCACTAATTAGTACCTTTGCGCCATCTTAATAAATTAATAATAGAAAGAACACGATGAAAAAAGACGTTGAGATCTTTGATCTCATTGAAAAAGAGCACCAGCGCCAGTTAAAGGGCATGGAATTGATCGCTTCAGAGAATTTTGTCAGCGATCAAGTGATGAACGCCATGGGCAGCTATCTGACCAACAAATACGCAGAGGGCTATCCTGGCAAACGCTATTACGGCGGTTGTCAGGTGGTTGACCAGGTAGAGCAATTGGCCATCGACAGGGTATGTAAACTCTTCGGTGCCGAATATGCGAATGTACAGCCACACTCTGGAGCACAGGCAAACGCTGCCGTGCTACTCGCTGTATTGAAGCCCGGTGATACCTTTATGGGAATGAACCTCGATCACGGTGGCCATCTGTCACACGGATCAAGGGTGAACACCAGTGGTATCCTTTATCATCCTGTCGGTTACAACCTGAACAAAGAGACGGGAAGAGTGGACTACGATGAGATGGAAGCCCTTGCTTTGGAGCACCAGCCGAAGCTAATCATCGGTGGTGGTTCTGCCTACAGCAGAGAGTGGGATTACAAACGTATGCGTGAGATTGCCGACAAGGTGGGGGCCTTACTGATGGTAGATATGGCTCACCCCGCGGGACTTATTGCCGCCGGTCTTCTCGACAACCCCGTCAAGTACGCACATATCGTCACCTCTACCACGCACAAGACTCTGCGCGGCCCTCGTGGCGGTATTATCCTGATGGGAAAAGATTTCGAGAATCCTTGGGGACTGAAGACACCGAAGGGTGTCACCAAGATGATGAGTCAGCTGCTGAACAGCGCTGTCTTCCCCGGACAACAGGGAGGTCCGCTGGAGCATGTCATTGCCGCCAAGGCAGTTGCCTTCGGTGAGGCACTGCAACCGGAGTTCAAGGAGTGGGCAAAACAGGTACAGAAGAATGCCAAGGTATTGGCGGAGGAACTGATCAAGCGTGGTTTCTATATTGTTAGCGGTGGTACCGACAACCACTCCATGCTCGTTGACCTTCGTCCGAAATACCCTGACCTCACCGGTAAGGTGGCGGAGAACGCCCTTGTCGCCGCCGATATAACGGTGAACAAGAACATGGTGCCTTTCGACACCCGTTCTGCCTTCCAGACATCCGGACTACGCCTCGGCACGCCGGCCATCACCACACGTGGTGCCAAGGAAGAGCTGATGGTGCTCATCGCTGAGCTTATCGAGGAAGTTCTCAATGACCCCACCAACGAGGAGGTTATTGCCAGTGTTCGTGCCAGGGTGAATGAGACGATGAAGGACTATCCACTCTTCGCCTACTAGTTCACACCTAATTATATATTATAATAGAGAGACCCACATCTCTCTATTATTTTTTAATTGAAAAATGATGCTTATCACACTTATCTGTGCCCTGTTGCTCAGCAATTCCTCTATTGCGGAGACGAAGGAAGAATCCTTACCGAAGGACACTTCCCGTATCGGTGCGCAGCTGACGATATTGCCCGGTACCGTTATCAGTGTCGATCATTATCAGAAGAGCTGGATGAAGAAACATCATAACATGGCTTTTGACGCACGGCTGAACTACCGTGCCTTACCCAAGGACAGCGACTTTTATGCGGAGGATTATCACTACCCTACGCTGTCTGTGGGAATGATGTATCATCTCAATCATGGTGTGACGATGCATAAGTCGGTTGCCGATTGGCCGGGTATCGTAGAGAGCGACTACGAGTCGCAGATGGGAAATATCGTGTCGTTATACGGTGCCTTCTCCCGTCCGTTGCTTCGGAAGAACCGTTGGGAGATTGACTACACGATCATGGCCGGTACCGGCTACAGCAGGGTAAAATACAACAAAGACACTCAGGTAAACAATGAGATTATCGGTTCTCGCTGGCTCATCTTCTTCGGTTTAGAGACTGGAGTCAGTTATCAGCTGACAAGAGATTACGCCTTGCAGGCCGGCATCACCGTTTATCATCACAGCAACGGTGCCATGAACCGTCCTAACAAAGGATGTAATGTGGTGGCTCCTCATATAGGTATCAGTTACCGCCCCTATCAGACAGCAACAACAGTAGAGCATATCAATCATCATCCCTTCAAGCCCTTCCTCTATTTCGATATCTCACCCGGCATCGGGTTTCACACGATGTTTGAGGACTGGAAGGTCACGCAAGAGTTTTTATCGCCCGACAATCCCGACTATCACAGAGAGAAGTTCAAGACATACTTATCCTATTCTCTTCATACAGATATGATGTACCGTTACGCCCGCAGATGGGCCTCCGGCATAGGAGTTGATATCTCATACGGCGAATATTACAAACATGCTGAGGATCTCAATGCGTTATATAGCACAGAGGAGAAACTGAACCCGTGGTCGTTAGGATTGTGTGTCAAGCATGAGGTGTTCTACCATCGTCTCTCTTTAGCCATGTCGGTAGGTTATTACCTTCACAGAAAGATGGGAGAATTGGCTCGTCAACAGGAGAAATCATATTACGAGCATATAGGTATTCACTACGTGTTACCTCATCTGGGAGGTATCAAGATCGGAGCTAATGTAAAGGCCCACCTCACAAAGGCAGACCTTACAGAAGTGGTAATAAGCTTTCCAATTGTGAAAGATCATCATCTGTTGTCATCCAACTGATGACAAAGCGACATACCTCATGCTGTTCGTCATAGTCACACCATTTGCCGAACACCACCTCTTTCGACAGTCTCTCTTTCTGTTCTTTGGAAAGGATAACAAACTGTTGGTTGGTAGGAGAATCCAGAAACAAAGGAATCTGATACTGCCGGAAGAGTCTCTTCAGCTGCATAGCTTTCTCTATAACTCCCTGTGAAATACGATAATAGAGGTTATTGGTAAACAATGCATCAAACTGAGTCCCTATCAGTCGTCCCTTGGCCAGCAGGGCGCCATGCTGTTTGATTGTCGTAAAGAAATGCTTCGGGGCGTTGTGATGTGTGAAGACGACAGCCTCGCCGCAGAGTGCACCCACCTTCGTTCCTCCTATATAGAAAGCGTCACAGTGATGAGCCAGAAACGGCAGGGTGACATCATTATCGGGGGACATCAGGCCATATCCCAGACGAGCACCATCGACAAAGAGCGGCAGTTCATATTCCCTACACACAGCATGGATATCTATCAGTTCTTGTGCACTGTATAAAGTACCATATTCTGTGGGGAACGTGATATAGACGAGTCCCGGGAAAACACAATGATCCTTGTTCTCATCGGCGTGGAAAGTTGTCAGCCAGCAGCGTAAATCCGCCTCGCAGATCTTCCCCTGATGCTCCGGAAGAGTAATCACCTTATGTCCCGTCATCTCTACGGCACCAGATTCATGAACATTGATATGAGCGGTCTTGGCGGCCAGGACACCCTCGTACACCTGAAGCATCGCATCGATGACCACCATATTTGTCTGTGTGCCGCCGGTCAGGAAGAACACCTCAGCATCAGGACAGTCACAGGCACGGATGATCTTCTCACGGGCGGCATCACTGAAACGGTCGAAACCGTAACCGGATGTCAGTTCGTCATTCGTTTCCACCAAATGCCTCAGCACCTCGGGATGTACACCGTTGTTATAGTCGCTCTCGAATGAAATCATTTCTCCCTGTCACAGAAATCGTAACTGGTACCGTCGAAACAATGGGTACAGACCTTACACTTCGGTAATCCGATGGCATTCAGTAAAGTCTCTATCTTATTGAATTTCACACTGGTAAGTCCTAAGCGCTTACCAATCTCCTCCACCATCCGCTTATACTCCGGACTGTTGGAGTCAGCATATTCCTTCAGTTTGGCATTGGGATCTCCCTCAAAGTCGTTGATAATACGACGGGTGATCAGTTCCATGTCTGATTTTGAGTTGGTAAAACCGATAAATGGACAACCATAGACGAGCGGAGGACAGGAGATACGGGCATGCACCTCTTTTGCTCCGTAATCGAAGAACGTCTTCACATTATCCCGCAGCTGTGTGCCACGCACGATAGAGTCGTCACAGAAGACCACCCGTTGGTTCTCAAGGATCGCACGGTTGGGGATCAGCTTCATCCTCGCCACGAGATTTCTCCTGCTCTGTTTACTGGGTGTGAACGACCGTGGCCAGGTGGGTGTATATTTCAATACGGCACGTTTGTAAGGAATTCCTTTCCCCTCCGCATATCCCAGAGCGGTACCGATGCCACTGTCAGGGATGCCACAGACACAGTCGGCTGGTGTCTCATCCTCAGCACCCATCACCTTACCGATCTCCTCCCTGACATATTCTGCGTTGACATTCTCATAGTCGGAGGCGGGAAAACCATAATATACCCATAGAAAAGCACATATCTGCTCATGCTCGAAGGCGGGTTGCATCACCTCATACGAGTCGGCCTTGATCTTCACAATCTCTCCCGGCCCGATATCCCGGACGGGCTGGAAACCGGTATTCGGCAGACTGGATGTCTCACTGGCCACTGCATAAGCTCCCTCTTTCCTACCTATTATAATAGGTGTACGTCCCAATGCGTCACGGGCAACGATGATACCGTCTTCCGTAAGGATCAACATAGAGCAGGAGCCCTTCACTTTCTCATAGACGAGATTGATACCGTCGACGAAGGTATCGCCCATATTGACGAGGAGAGCCAACAACTCCGTCTGGTTGATATTATTCGCACTCATCTCACTGAGGTGCATCCGTTTGTCCAACAGTTCCTGAGCTATCTCACGTAGGTTGTTCACCTTTGCCACTGTCACTACGGCATAGCGACCCAGATGGGAGTTGACAAGAATCGGCTGTGGATCGGTATCACTGATCACGCCGAGCCCTGAAGATCCATGGAAGCTATCCAGCTCTCCCTCGAAACGGCTACGGAAATAGTCACGTTCCAGACTGTGAATACTACGTGAAAAGCCCTTTTCCTGATCGAAAGTTACCAAGCCGGCGCGCTTAGTACCCAGGTGAGAATGATAGTCTGTTCCGTAAAACAAATCGTTTACACAACTGCCTATCGATACTGTTCCGAAAAAACCTCCCATTTTTCAACTCTTATTTTCTAACTGACTGCAAAGTTAATGGTTTTCTTCGAGAAAACAGAAAAGAAAAGATCAATTTATTAATATTTTTACAACATCTTACAAAGAACATTTTTTACAGTCTTAAATGTAAGAGATTGTAAGAATTATCACCCATCGGGGTTATAAATCTTCGTTATATATCGTGGAGTCGACGATACCGGCGGCTGCAAGGGCTTCCTTACGCTCCATACACGTGCCGCACTTACCACAGTGATATTCCCCACCCTTGTAGCAACTCCATGTCTTACTGTAGTCGATACCCAGCTGTGACCCTCTCGCGGCGATATCCGCCTTGCTGATGTTCGTATAGGGAGCCAGTATCTGAATACCGGGATAGGTTCCCTCCTGTGTGGCTCTGTTCATCGCCTCGACAAACGAAGGACGACAGTCGGGATAGATGGTATGGTCGCCGCCATGGTTAGCCATCATCACATACTTCAGGTCATTACTCTCAGCGATGCCGGCAGCGACAGAGAGCATGATACCATTCCGGAAGGGCACCACGGTGGATTTCATGTTGTCATCGTCATAATGCCCTTCGGGGATGGCGTCACCGCCAGCCAACAGGCTACTTTTGAAATACTTAGGCATGAAAGACAGGTCTATCACGATATGGGGAATGCCCAGCAGCTCACAGTGATATCTTGCGAAGGGTATCTCCCTCGCATTATGATTACTGCCGTAGTTAAAACTTATTCCAATAGCGATGCGCTCCTTATATTCATACAATAAGGTGACGCTGTCCATCCCCCCGCTGATGATAATAACGCTGTCTTTCATCTGCCAACAGGTTAGTCTTTCGCAGCGATGCACTCAATCTCCACCAGGGCACCCTTGGGAACAGACTTCACGGCAAAAGCACTTCTTGCAGGATATGGCTCACTGAAGAACTCACTGTACACCTCGTTCATGGCACCGAAGTCGGCGATGTCGGCCAACAACACGGTGGTCTTCACCACATTCTTCATCGACAGGCCGGCTGCCTCAAGGATAGCCTTGGCATTGGTAAGACTCTGACGGGTCTGTGCCTGGATGCCCTCAGGGAACTCACCGGTAGCAGGGTCGATAGGAAGTTGACCACTCGCATAAACGAATCCGTTTGCTTCAATAGCCTGGCTGTATGGTCCGATAGCAGCAGGCGCTTTCTCTGTTTTGATTGCTTTCATTGCTTCTTTCATTTATAGATATGCAAATGTACGAATATATTCTGAGTCCCACAAACTTTTCACAAATATTATACTCATCACCCGATTGACATTTATCAATCTATCCTGTAAAAAACAATAAAAAAACAGTAAGAATGATAGGAGTATCGATAATATTTCGTAACTTCGCATCGGTAAAAAGAAAAATAAATTCATATAAACAAATAAGGTATGACAATTGATCAATTTAAGTTTGCTGGAAAGAAAGCAATCGTGCGTGTGGACTTTAATGTTCCACTCGATGAGAATGGGAATGTTACTGACGACACCCGTATCCAGGGTGCGCTCCCCACTCTGAAGAAGATTCTTAACGACGGTGGTGCCGTCATCATGATGTCTCACATGGGCAAGCCCAAGGGTAAGGTGAACCCCAAGATGTCTCTCAAGCAGATCGTTCCCGCCGTGAGCGAGGCCCTGGGTGTGGAGGTGAAGTTCGCCCCCGACTGTGCCAACGCTTCCGAGGAAGCTGCTGCCCTGAAGATGGGTGAGGCTCTGTTGTTGGAGAACCTCCGTTACTATCCTGAGGAGGAAGGTAAGCCCGTAGGTATCGAGAAGGACGCCCCTGAGTATGAGGAGGCTAAGAAAGCGATGAAGAAATCTCAGAAGGAGTTTGCCAAGAAACTCGCTTCCTACGCAGATGTCTATGTGATGGATGCCTTCGGAACAGCTCACCGCAAGCACGCCTCTACCGCTGTCATCGATGAGTTTTTTGATAAGGATCACCGTATGCTGGGATATCTGATGGAGAAAGAGGTAAAGGCCGTGGATAACGTGCTGGGTAATATCCAGCGCCCGTTCACCGCTATCATGGGCGGCTCTAAGGTTTCCACAAAGATCGGTATCATCGAGAACCTGCTCGGCAAGGTGGACAACCTGATCCTCTGTGGTGGTATGACCTACACCTTCGCCAAGGCACAGGGAGGTGAGATCGGCAACTCTATCGTAGAGCTCGACAAGCTCGATGTGGCTCTCGACGTGATCAAGAAAGCCAAGGAGAACGGTGTCAACCTCGTCTTAGGTACTGATTGTGTGGCCGCAGACGCTTTCGCTAACGATGCCAACACACAGGTATGTCCCGCCAATGCTATTCCTGAGGGATGGGAAGGACTGGATGCCGGTCCCGAGACCCGTAAGTTGTTTGCCGAGGCTATCGTCGGTGCCAAGACCATTCTGTGGAACGGCCCTGCCGGTGTCTTTGAGTTTGACAATTTCACCGCTGGCTCACGCGCCGTTGCCGAGGCTATCTGTGTGGCTACCGCCAACGGAGCATTCTCCCTGATTGGTGGTGGTGACTCTGTGGCATGTATCAACAAATTCGGTATGGCCGACAAGGTGAGCTATATCTCCACCGGTGGTGGTGCATTGCTTGAGGCCATCGAGGGTAAGGTGCTCCCGGGTGTTGCCGCCATGGAAGCCTGATGGCATAAGCCATACCCACAAAAAAGAGAAGACCCTTTCGGATCTTCTCTTTTTTCATTAACTGAAGAATTAATCACTGATGATTATATACGTCGCCAAATGTTGCCTCTATGAATATTGGATATATTGTATTTCCTCTGACGATACTTACGAAAGCATGGTTCTCGGAATCATAACGGAACACATGCAACTTATCAACATCGCCCAACGCTGTTGGTATGGAATTTTTTGGCTTAATCGCATCCTTGAACATCAATTATTTCAACCTGCGAAGAAACTCCTTCTTATTGATATTACCAAGACGATAGTTACGAATCTGGAGCCCTACACGGTCGTTGGCTATAGGCCCATAAACAACATCGAAACCATGCATATAAGGTGGTACGTTCGTTTCATCACGATGTTGATGTACAAAATCAGCCCATTCCTCGCTATATGCATCGAAAGACTTGAAGGAGAGTGTTCCATCGGAAAGCAAGGCTTCGTCAAAGTGAAACTCATTCACCACCGGCTCTCCGCCAAAAATGTCCACACGAGCATTTGCCACATCCATGGGCTGAGCCAAGTCGGCTGTCAGATAGAAAGCCTGCCCGAAATCCTTGTATGGATTGCATAGGGCAAGATCTATCTTCTCTATGCGTACGTTGGAACCGTGATAAAGCGTAATCATAGTGTCCCTCCCATTCTGCGGCAGTAGGCTGAAAGGTCACGGACATTAGAAGCAAACGACTGCGTATGCAGATATTCATATTGCCTATCATACAATTCAAGTGCTTTATAACTGCTCAGATACTGCGCAGCCTGAACCGTAGTCAACCCATAATGGGCTGCAAACTCTGCTATTAGTGCTACTATGTATTGTGTCTTGTCTGATGCCATGATTTCATCTTTATTACGTAAAAATACAACTTTATTTCCAACAACGGATTGGATTTGTACTTTTTAACATTAGATAATTATGTAGTAACCACTCAGCACCCCTTATGAAGGAAATGCCCTATACCGTTGGAAGTCGGCGTTAATAATTCATAAACTTGCTTTTCCCCATTTTCTGCATTTCTTTCAGTTCTGGTACGACAAGCATCGTGCACCTGCCGGCTGCTTATAGCTTACGCCGTGGAGAACAGAACACCTCCTGCGTCATCAATAATCTTTTCGGTGTCAAACATTGGCATCAGACGGGCATTCAGCAGCGAGAGCCGTTTTTGCGTTTC
>FLNV01001607.1_pt1 | contig 47222 bp, 33 predicted proteins | sample 1140351 | NCBI WGS metagenome assembly FLNV01 (sample SAMEA3878207, study PRJEB12797) | bioreactor metagenome | biome: Moose rumen | place: Sweden | collected 2011-10
TATTTCTTGGTAAGTGTAGGTTAGGCAAATACCTTGAACAGCGGGAAGCAGTCGGGCTTCACGCTTTTTTTTGTGCTATGATGAGGTGAAAATTGAAATATCATCATTAAAATGATTTGAAAGAATGAAAACAACAGTATCAATCAACAAATAAGAACAATATTATGAAGAAAAACATCTTGATGGCATTTGTGCTATTTATTGGCTTGACAACTTTGGTTTCATGCAACAGTGCAAAAAAGCAGTACATGAATTCATTTGGACAATTTGTCTCTCAAGTGGAGGATGGTTACAGAAGTTATACTTTGGAAGATTGGAGTTGGTCGTGGGACCAATTCCAGAACTTCGAGGACCAGTTCCAAGTTTATCAGGACAAGATGTCGCCTGACGACATCGCTTATGTTGCCGATTTGGAGCATCGCTATCTTAACACCTTGAAAAAAGCCCCAGCCAGCGTTTTGGGCCAGCTGTCGCCCATCATCTCACGCTTTATGGACAACGGGCAGGAGTGGGTCGAAAGCGTAGGGGAACATCTGAACGGCTTGATGGAAGACTTCAGAGAGTTGCGCGAAATGATTGGATTTTGAATGTAACAATGGACAAATCATCAAATTTAAATAAGTCATGAAAAGAAAATCATTTACACAAAAGACCATGCTTATTGGTCTGACTATGCTGCTTATGATGACGGGTTGCCAAAACAATCAGCCATGTCCCGAAAACAACACTCCGATGAAGGAACAGATGCGCGACTATCTCGAAAGTAAGGGAACGGCTGAACCTCAGCACAAGTTTGCCCCTGGCTATTCCGCCTATTTCGACTTCTCCGACGGCATGGAATACGCCTACAAGGGCGACAACAAGACCAATCTCGAAAGCGTTTCGAAGCTGATTACAGGCTTTAGAAACGATTGGGACGTGTATTCTTTGGCCTACGACCAGGTGAAGCACGAAGACATGTCGCAAACCGAACTCTGGCAAACCATCATCAACACGAGGTACACGGCTGTCAAGGCTCCCATCAATGGTGCTTTGGGCAAAATCGTTGCCGACAATAAGTTGGCGTTATTGGTCACCGATTTCGAAGAGTATGAAAAATCTGACCAGATGGGCAAAGACGTCATCGAGGAAACCGCTTACGCCACCGACGAATTTGAGCAATGGCTGTTGAAAGGCGGTGTCATCAAGTTCTACATCATGGACTTTGTTGAAACTAACGACAGAGTGCAACTCCAAAAGAAATTGTTCTTCGTCGTTTTCGACAACAAGGAGATGGAACTCTCCACCAAGATTGACAATGCCTTGGTGGGTGGCCCGAAGAACTATCAGGAATATGTGCTGAAGCGCGACGCCTACGAGGTGTTTACGGATTACAAGCCCGGCAAAGGCGGCAACTATGAAGATGTTGTTGATCCGATGATCCTCGCCGGTTTCGAGAAATACAGAGGCCAAAACGTTGAGTTTTACGACATGGCCAATCTTTGGAGCGTGGTCGTTGCCCAGCTTTACCAAGCCAAGCAAATGGATTCTAAGTGCTTAGGGCTGCTCTCAAAGCTGTATGTTAACCTTTCGGACGAAGAGTCTGTCCAAATCCAGCAGCTGAAATTGAGGGTGACCGATATTACCGATGACTTCTACGCGTACAGCAACAACAAGTTCGCCTTGTCGTTCAAGCCAGTGCCGGATCCGTCCACTGGCGAAATCGTTATCGACCCCAAGTCGCCTACGGCATGCTTCTACGACCCAGACGGCACCTTGCTACCCGAGTATGAGTATGCTCCGTTGTCGACCCCCGATGTCTACGACGAGTTGCTAGTCATCAACCAGAAGGCTTTCGATGAGAGCCGTGCCGCCGACCCGAGCAAGACGCAGATTGTCATTGATTTCGACAAGATTTACACCGAAGCCGAGTACGTAGATGATGGGGTAGGAGGCTATGCCATTGCCGACCAGGACTTGCTCAGTCAGCTTTCCAAGTTCGACGGCAGGATTCTCAAAGTGGAAGTATGCGTTGCCTCGACGGGCTACAATGGTCAACTCGACAAGTTGAGCAAGCTGTTCGACTTCAAATCCAACATTTGGAAACGCGATGGACAAAAGATGTTCAGGAGGAAGGATGTGGTCAACGACTGCATCTCGGTCTCCATCCGCAACGTGCTAAAGCAAAGCGGCAAGTTGGACTATTCCGACAAGGTCATCTACACCTATATCATAAAAGGATAAATCAATCATCAATTATAAGTTAAACAATTCAAATTCAGAGTTATGATGTTATTACAAGCCGCAGCAGCAGCTGCACAAAATGTCTCACAGACTCCCGCTGTGCATCCTCCTATCCAAGTCATCTTGGTTGGTGTGCTTTCCGCATTGGTATTCCTTTTGTTGGCCGCCTTGATTGCCAACATGATCAAATTCGACCCGGGTTCGAATCCCAAAGACCCGCAAAAACGCAAGATTTGGTTTTGGGTGCTGGGCATCGTGGCCACGTTGCTCACTTTTGTCTTGCTATACTTTGTGTTTAATCCTGGCAAGACCCCAACTGAAATCAATGCGATGCAAAGAATCCCTCCTGCCCAAAAGCAAACTTATAAAGCCGAGTTCGAGCGTTATCAACTCATGTCGGGCATCTCGACGGGTATCACCTTCGTGCTTTATGTCGTGCTCGGCTTCATCGTGAGCAAGATCTTCAAGAACAAGAAGGTCGGCAACTGGTTCTCCTAATCCTAATCATTAATCGAATATCCTACGACTATGCAAGAGAAACTATTTGTGATTGCCATAGGCGGCACGGGCATGAGATGCTTGGAGTCTTTTGTCCATTTGTGCGCCATAGGCATGTTTGATGGCAAGGAAATCAACGTCCTTACGCTCGACACCGACTATGCCAACGGCAACAAGGGCCGCGTCGAGCAACTGATAGACTTATATAACAGGGTGAAAAGCGATGGCGGCACCGAAGGTAGTGCTAATGCGGGAACATTCTTCTCGGCCAAGCTGAAGCTCTACAAGTTCTTCACCGACTACAGCAACCAAGCCCGTCGCAACTTCAACCTGCTTTCGGCCCCCACCGCTGCCGGCTTGCCCAACAGCGACGAGATCGAACAAGACGACCGCGACTTGGCCGACTTGTTCTTCGATCCCAACGTACAGGAGTTCAACCTTGAGCATGGCTATCGTGCCCAGACCCACTTGGGCAGCTTGCTGATGTATCACGGTATCGTGGAAGCCATGAAAGCCGTGGTGGAGAACAAGGACAAGGCACAGCCCCAGCAAAGGGAACTGGCCGAGTTTGTCCGTGCTTTAGTGGCTGAACCCAACGCCCGCGTGTTCGTGTTCGGTTCAGTCTTTGGCGGCACTGGGGCTTCGTCGATACCAATCATCCCCAAGGCCCTGAAGGATGCGGCCTCGCTCGACAATGCCATGACACTCAACCTCGAAAAGGTGAAGTTCGGGTCCACGCTACTGACCCAATACTTCTCGTTCAACCCGCCCGACAAAAGGGAGAGAGAGAATGAGAAAGTCATTGCTACGTCCGACAATTTCGCCATCAACAGCCAAGCTGCGTTGCAGTTCTATCAGGCTGACCCGACCGTGAAGAAATACTACAAGCGCTTCTACCACATCGGCTGGCCCGAAAGCAAGCGCATCTCCTATTCCAACGGGAGCACCACTGTCACGGGTGGCGGCGAACAGAAGAACAGTTGCCACATTATCGAGCTGATGTGCGCGTGCGCTGCCTACGACTTCTTCAACCTCGATGCCAACAGCCTCAACAATGACGAGGTCGAATATGTCTATCGCTGCGTCGAAGAGAAGGACAACGCCTTCATCTTCAACGGCAAGTCGTTCATCGCCAACGAAAGCGACCTGTTGGCCAACAAGTTGGGCATCATGTTCTCGTTTGCCCACATCGCTCTCTCGCTGAATGGCGCAGCCACGCAGCAAGAACTGGGCACAAAATCGTTCATCCGTTTCCTTGACCAACAGAACATCGAAGACTATAATGCCTTGACTGACGATCAGACCAGGGAGATCGATGACTACCTGAAGTACTTCGCCTACGATGTCAACACTAAGCGCGAAATTGTTTCGGGATGGATCTATCAATTGCACACCTCCGTCGGATCAGGCCAGTTCATCTTTAAGAACAGTGCCTTCGAGGAGAACGTCAGGCGTCTTGAGAAGATTGACCCGGGCGACATCTTCCGTGACGAGAAACACAAGTGGGATCATACTATCTTTGGATCGAGTTACGACACCTTAGGCAAGATTATGGCAACTGAAAGTAGCTGTCGTCCCAACGAAGAGGCTCAACATGTGCATACGGTGAAGGAGAAATTCCTTGCCCATATCTACAAGAGCATCGCTAAGGCACAACATTTTGAACAAATTTGAGTAAGGAGGAAAGATTATGGCAAACAAAGCATTAGTAATTGACGTACAGGACCGTTCAAAACTCAACGGTGCGCTTGAGCAATGGCAGACCATAGGCAACATGCAAGCCTTTACTCGCGACATCGAAACACCGAGCGTGGAAGAAAACGCCGACAAGAGCGCCATTGTTTCGGGTATACCTACCGTATATGCACGAGCCAACATGTTCTCGATGGCACTAAGCTATACCGGCGACTCGATGGCGAATGTCTCCGCAGGCATGAACCAATACTACGACGAGTTAGTCGACGAATGGTTCGGCCTTATTGCCTGCATCGCCTTGGATTCGGGCAAACTGCAAATCAAGCGTGTCGAGTTGGGCTATTCCGACAATGGAACGCTTGGCACAACCAACAACCTTTACGAAGCCAAGGGAGCTTTCGGCAACATGCTCTTCGAGCGCAAACCCCTCTGGACGGAACAAACGCAAGAAAAAGGGGAAAGGAATCCCTTCATCAATATCATCAAGTACAACAACCAAGTGGTTGGCGGCACTTCGCCTGAGTGCTTGCTCTTCACTTCGCCTTCTTACTCCATCACTCCTGACCCGCGCTATGCCCCGCAAGGCAAGTTTCGCGACCCGGTGAAATACGGCAACGTCAGCGAAAAAGATTGGTTGGCCCTGTATGCCTATGTGAAGAACCTCATTGAGAAGCTGAACAGGGAGTTCACTATCTATTTCCAAAACTTGGACGATAGCCTGAGACCGAGTTTCGGTGGCATCTCCTCGCGTCTCGCCCTATGGCTCGACGAGATTAGGAACCAAATTGATGATGTGGAAAAGGCCACGGCCAACCCTGTCGCAGGTTTCACCTCTCCCTTTAGCCTCATCTTCAACTATTCTGACGATATGTATGGCATCAACGGTGCCATCAGCAATAACCCGCATGATGGCTACTATACGCGCTTCAAGGCGGAAGAGCTGCTGTTGCCTCGTGGCAGTGAGATTGCCCGCATCATCCTCACGCCACAGGCTGTCAAAAACTACTCACAACTGCCCGTGCAATTGTTGGAAGCCAGCATCAAGGGTAGCGAGAGCAACGAGAAGGCCTATTTCGCCATCCCGTTGAGCAGCGTGGGCATGAAGATCTTCGGGTCCAGCATCTCCGCCTTGATTGGCCAGCAATACAGCCAAGAGATTCGTTCGTCAATGACGGCGGAGTTCGACCCCAGTCGGAAAGACAACAACCTGACCGTCTATCTGACCATCAACAGCATGGAAGGCAGCACACGCAACATCGTCGCAGTCTACACCGCCAAAAGCGACCGTGTAGTGCAGAATTCCGACATCCTCATTTGGCCCAACTTCATCTCGAAGCAATGGAACAAGTATTTCATGTATTCCGAGATGCCACACGCCGCCAACTCCATCAGCTTCAATGCGATTCCCTTCGTTGGCGAACTGACCGACGGCAAGTTCCTGCCCCTATGCGGCGAAGATAACAACCCGTTGTATCTCACTGGTGACAAGGAAATCCTTAAGGGCAAGGGCATCGACTCAACCCTGCTCGTCACTTCCGACCACCGCGTGGCGGCCATACCTTACAAATATGAGATTTATCAGTCGAACAAACCATTCTCGGGCCTGAAACTCGTCAGTGGCCTCGATAGGGAAGGTAAGGAGAAGGTGGCGGGCTTCCTGCTCATCCGCTATGCCCAAGGCAATGATGACTCAAAGCTGCCAAAGAACCTGATGAACACCACCATCAACTTCAAGCCCAGGGGCGTACTTCTCGGTTTCGACTTCGGAAGCACCAACAGCTCGGTGGCCTACTACGACCCGAACGACACCGACGACACCAAGGGCAAAGGCCTCGTGTTCAAAAACCGCCGTATCTCACTGTTTGGCGCCGACGACGGTTTGGGGAGATACCAACCCAAAGATTTCTTCTTCTTCTCAAAGAAAGAAACACGGTCGAATGCCTTGAAGAGCGTCCTCACCTTGCACGATTCAAGCCGCTTGCCGGATGACAGGGAGATGTGGCGCGAAAGGGCAGTGTCGGGTGGTATGCCTTGCTTCTTGAGCAACTTGCCCATCAAGTCGGTCACTTCAAACACCATCAGCCTTGACTTTGGGAACAACATCGAAGCCAACCTTATCAACAACATGAAGTGGAGCGACTCGCCGATAGAGAAGGCTTACAAGACCGCCTACTTGCGTACATTGCTGATTATGGTGTATGCTGAGTTGTTCGACAAAGGTCTCAAACCCGAGAGTCTGAACTGGTCGTATCCATCCACCATGGAATGGAGCATGGTGAGTAACCATTATGGCCCTATTTGGCAAAACTTGAGCGGCACCAATGTTTCTCCTATCCTCGAACACGGCAATCAGGTTCCGCTAAGGGTGACTGATATTGCCAACCAAGTCAATGTTTTGGACGGCGGTGATGACCCGTTTATCATGGACTCGAAGGCTAATCCGAGCGGCCAGCCGACGATTGCCAATGACGATCCATTTGCCATGGCAGGTGATCCATTCTCGGAGAATGGCAATCAGAAAGCCGATGATGGATTCGGCATTTTTGATCCGCCTGTTGTGAAGAAGCCCGAACCCGTCAAGGAGCTTGATCTTACTCCCGACGACCCCGAGCGCCAACTCACCTTCCAACAAATCAACACGAACTACCCGATGACGGAGGCTTGCGCCTCAGCCAACTACACCGCCCAGTCTGCTGACGTGCGCAACAAGTTGGTCTATTGCTTTGATGTGGGCGGAAGCACTACTGATATCTCTGCTCTCTTCGCCTTGAAGGGTGGCAATCCGCACATGATCAAGCAAAGTTCCATCCGCTTTGCCGCCCAGCGAGTGGCAGGTGTGACGCGCGAACTGCATGAAGAGTTCAAGCGTGTGCTTACAGTTGTGTGCAATGAGTATGGCATAAAACTGATTGGGTTCAATGTCGGCGACATGCGCTATGGCGCAAGTACGGCTCCTTACTATTTCGAGCAGATGGTTGACATCTTGGATGCCGAACAGTTGAAGTTCTTCTATGGCAAGATTGCAGAGCTTAGCCCGCGCCTCTTCGCAGTCAATATGTATGTCACTGGTCTCATCATGTTCTATGCAGGACAGTTGGCCCGTCCGCTCATTGCGGCAATTAATGCCAATATAGACCCGGGTTTGGCCAAGCCTCGTGGCTTCCAACCTATTTTCGAAGGCAAGGGAGCCCGTATTTTCGACTGGCTGAGCACTAAGAACTATCCTATGGCCGAAGCCTATTTCAAGACAATGTTCAAGAAAGGCGTCAACATGGACAACATGGCCGACAGTTACATTGATTTGTCGATACTGCACAACGGTAGGCCTAACGAAGACGTTAAGTTTGAGGTGTCGAAAGGTGTGGCATCGCCTAACGGCACCTTGCAGCAGCCCATCGAGTCGTTCGAGATTTTCGGCGAAAATGGCTTTAAGGGACACGACCAAAAAGGAAATGTTTATGAATATGACTTTACCACCAAACTTACGCCTGAATGGATGCGCGAGATTGGAGGTTACATACGTCAGGATAGTGCCAATTGCGACTGCTTTAGGAAATTCCTTGGCACATACTACAATGCGGTGCAGCAAATTCTCGGATTAAGTATGAGCAAGGACGAATGTGCCCTTGGCATGGCTAATATGAACATCGAGCAGTATGTCACCCAAGAGTTGCCACGATTCAGGGATGCGATGGAACGCGAACGCAAGGGCAGCGATTTCGACTATGTCGCCCCAATCATCATCGTCGAAGGCATGAAGTTCTATGAAAAGCATCTTCTTAAATGTTTTCGTTCATAGGCAGTTGAGATGAAATACGCTTTAGTCGAACTTTACAGACGAGAGATCGGCCTGTATTTCTACGACGACAACAATGGGATTAGAGCCTTTGAGACTATCAACAGCTCTATCCCATTGGCTATCGCCTACAACGGAAGAGAACTGGAATACGGCCAACCTGCACTCGATGCCGTCCAACAAGGCCGACAGCAGGCCTACAGCGACCTGTTTGACCTTATGGACGCAGGTGTCAAGTGTAACAACTTGCCATCTAGGATGTTCGTCGTAGCATTGGTGCGTGATGCCGTGGGCGACTTGGCCACGAAGCGAATGTTCAATATCAAAGACATGACATTGGTCTTGCTGTGTGGCAACGACGTGTTAGCCAACGAGGTGCAGCGCATAGCCAATGCCTTGCAAGGCGACGGCTATGCCGAAGTGAAAACCATGTTCCAATCCGTGGAGTCGGTGAAATACTTGCGGCATGTCGACAACTGGTCGCGCGAAATCGATGCCATGGTGGTGAGAAGCGACAACAAAGACTTGTCCATCAAGTGCTTCTCGCTAAGCGACTTCGGCGTGAAGTATGAGCATATCTTCAAGGGGCGAGGAAAAGACCCGCGTTTCGAATGGGCCTTGGGAGATTTGTGGAACACCCTCAGAAGCCAGACATGGACCAACGAGGACGAAGCGCTTCCCATCATCAGAGCCGCCTTGGAAGCGTTTGTGAAGTCGAACCAATTTGAATTGACCTCGATTCGCTTGCCCGACGGCAATTATCCTGTGTATCTGAGCAAGCAAGCCTTTGAGACCTATTCACCGCCCGATGCCAACCAATTCGTCTCGATGATTTCAGATATTGTCCAACAAGTCGGATTGCAATATGAGACTACGGGTATTGCCTTGCAAGGCCGAGCGGCCAACAACCGATTCTTCCGCAACTCGTTTTCGCTATTCGACCCGATTTCCAACGAAACGGATGAGGATTGTGAGAAAGTCAGGAGTCAGGTGCTGAAACAACTGCTTGGCATCGGCGGGCCTGCTGTAGTCAACATTCCCAAGGTGAGTGTTGTCGACATCAACGACAGCGGATTCTACTTCAACGTGGAAGACGGCGGCGGTGCCATGGTGACCGAAAGGGGCGTGTGCTGGAGCCTCAGCCACAACCCGACGACAGCCGACCTGACTTGTGCCTACGGGCAAGGCACAGGAAGGTTCTTTGCCGAGATGGACAAACTGTCGGAAGGACAGGTCTATTATGTCAGGGCTTACGCCAAAAACGAAGCCGGCATAGGCTACAGCGAAGAAAAGACGTTCCCCAACGAAGCCGAGGTGTCTGACGACCCTAACGACGACGGCAAACGCAAGTTTAGGATGGAATATTCCATAGGCAGGCAAGGCATCAACAGGACCGTTACCATCACAGCTGAAATCCTTGACAAAAAGAAGCTCCCTTGCGACAGCATCTTTACCCTTGCCACAAGCGAACTGCCCAAATACAATCCAGAGAAGTCATTCTGCGTGGAATGCAAGAGGGGGAAAGGACCCAAGTTGGAGTTCGGCCCCTACGAACTGTCTGAGTTAGGCCTGAACGCAGCCACAGAGCTTCATACCCGCTTGTGGCCCGCCAATCCGAAGATTTCACCTAACTACTTCAAAAACACCCATTTGAAAATCAAACTCTAAAGTAATAATCATGTCAAAAGTTACCATTCTTTGCCCTTATTGCTTTCAGCCTTTCGATAGGAATGAAGTTGAAATGCAGTGCATGAACTATGCCCAAAAACAAGAAATGACAGAAACTGGGGCATACGGAAAAGTCCCCGTGTGTAAGCCTGACTATGACGAGAAGTTCAACAATCACTGGGGCCAACAAACAAAGGTGAAATACATCTTCAAGCCAACCCTTTCGTTCAAGGAAAAACTCGGTTGGAAACCCATACAGGAGAAGCCCTGCCCACACTGCTCCACTTCAACACAGCGTTTCGTGTGCCCCCATTGCCATAACTGGCTTCCCGTCGAGATGATTGAAAAAGGCTCGGAAATCATCTCGGTGATTGGTGGCCCGGCAAGCGGAAAATCAAATTATATAGTTTCCCTTATTCATCAGTTAATGAAATATCAGGCCCGATTGGGCTTGAATGTGACATTGCAGCAGGTGGGAAGAAACGATGAGGAGAAGACCAGTAACATGTATAGGGTTGCCAAACAAAAGATATTCGAAAACAAGGAGGCTTTGCCTAAGACTCAGGAAGCAAAGAACCCCATTCCGTGGATTATCCGTCTTGAAAGCACGACGACAAAGAAAGCAGTCTACTTGGTCTTCTACGACACGGCAGGCGAGTCGTTCAAGAACACCGAAGTGATGGAAAGAGACGCCCTCTATTTCCGTTATTCGAAGGCTGTCATCGTGGCTTTCGACACGCTCGCTATCCCGAAAATCAAGAGGGTACTTGAAATGAACAACATCGAAAACGTCACGGAAGCATATGACTACAAGGAGATGTGGAACACCATAAAGGTTTTCCACGAAAACCATAAGCATTACAAAATGACAGAGCACCCCTATGCCTTTGTCTTCACTAAATTCGACGCTGTTATCGACAATTGCGACGACCTCAATTGCAATGTTGACAACTTCATTGAGGACGACAACTTCAAGAATAGTTCCTATCTTACAGGGCAGGATAGCCGGGTTTCAAAGGAAGAATTGAAAAACAATAGCGACATGATTTTTTCCTACCTTGTGGATCAGGATATCTGGGACGAGGAAAGCTTAGCCTTGAACATCAGGCAATTATGGGGCGACAACGGCATGTTCTTCGGCGTTTCAGCTTTGGGAGGCATGTGTGACAGCACCCTAAGCATACAAACCAAAAGCGAAGAAGTGAAACCCATCCGCGTCCTCGACCCCTTGGTGTGGATTCTCATCAAGCTCGGCGATTTCGGCATTATGTGCAAATAAACGGCAACAAATAAACTCAACAACATGAAGTATTATCATCTCATCTATAATTCGTCGCAGCGGTCGCAGGACGGCTCGGCAGGGCTTGGTGTCCGCACCTACACGCAAGGAATGCCCAAGGAATACATCACCATGCTGAAGGAGAACGAGTTTTTCGGCTACGCATCGGGCAGCCTCGCCCAGCCGTCGCCCAAGACCCTGTTTGAGGATGGCAATGTCATCCTGCAATATCCAGCTACCTACAGGTTCGCACGATTGTTTGCGCCCGAGTCGGGAAAGGAAGTGTTTGTCCTTGCCCGAACCGTGTCGGTGGGCTTCGACTATCCTTACTATGTGAAGTTTGCCGCCACGCGAGTCGACAACTTCGTCGTTGATGCCTACATCTTTGAGGAATTTCCCGACATGGAAACCTTCGAGATGCTTTACGAAAAGCCTGCGGAAGGCAACAACTGCTTCGTGCCGAAAAATCCTGTGCCAAGTCCCGAAAACGAAGAGATGAAGACGCTTTCGATAGGCGAGATGTCCCTGCTTGAAGCCGAAGAAAAGCCCTTTAAGTGCAGCGAGGTCCCTCCCGTGTCCGATTTGTCAATTGAGCTCTTGTTTGCCTATCTCGAAGCGCAACGGACCAAGTTCCCGCTTTTGGTGAAATGCGCTGCTGGCGAAGCCCCGAAGTTGCTTGCCGACCTCTTGCGTCTCCTGCCCGAACCCAAGCGGAAAGAGGTGTTCTTCTACACCAATTACCAACTCGAAGGCCTGAAGGAAGGCTTCAATGTCTTCTTCATCAACGAACACTATAGGTACGACTATGAAGGCTCGGGACAATTTTACGTCTTTGACGCTACACGCAACCCCCAAGTTGTCACCAAGGAAGCCGAACTTTACCGTTCGCAGTTGGCAACGCTATTCCGCGAAGGCAAAATAGAGGAGTACTCCATGCTGATGGCTTGGATTTCGAGCGAGACCTATAACGACATCCGCGACAAGAGTAGCGAAACGAAACGCTTGCTTTATAGTTATGCCCATAACAACCAGTCGTTTAACTTCAATGATGTCTTCAAAGGCAACGACGAGACCCTGAATGCACTGAAGGCTTATTTCGGCAAGGACAAACAGCGTCAAGCCTTGTTCGACAAGCAACTGTCGGCCTACCTTGCCTCAGCAAAGATCGCTGGCAACGATTTGGTACAATTACTTAAGTTCACCGACAAGCTGCATAGCCTTGGCTTTGACCTCAATGGCGTTGTGACATCTTCCAAGAAAGCCGTCACTGAAAAGCTCCTTGCCTCGCCCGAAATGCTGAAAAGCGCCATCGATAGTCTCGGCATCGGCCAGTTGGAGAAATATCTCGACAAGCCGACCATGGAGCGGCACAAGGACTTCCTGAAGGATGTTGCACTCAGGAACGACTGGACGAAAATCCACAAGCTCTTTCTTACGCAAAGCGAACAAAACAACCATGTCGGCATCCTTCGGATGATGTTCGGCTTCGGCTTGCCCGAAAGCATCGTGAATGAGGTTATAAAAGGCTTTGGCGTCGACGACCTGAAACAGTGCGACTACCTTGCAGAAGTGGCCAAGCATGACCCCAATGAAATTGACTTGCCCTTCAAGCGTATCAAGGACATCATCGACGACCTCGAAAAACGGCACATGACTTTGCCCGACCCATCCTTGGCTGCGAAGATTGAGAAGTACGTCCTGCAACCTTTGGCAAAAGACGAAGAACGGCCCAATGGCCTCGACGCTTGCCTCGAACTGATGCAGCTGCTGCAAGGCAAGTTCACCAAAGAGAATGCCAATGCCTTGTTTGACAGAGTCTTGAAGATTGGTACCAAGCAAAGCGCATCGTTGCTCTATGCCAACTATTGGCCGTTCCTTGAAAAGGACAAGATTCGGCCATTTGTTGATGAAATCGTCGCCAACGTGAAGCCGGAAAAACTGCAACTTGTTGCCAAGATGGAAGGCCAAAAAGACAATTGGTTGGAATTGCTGTCCTACTATTTCAAGAAGACTGGAGAGACCAAGAAAACCATTGAAAAGATGAAGAAAGACGGCCAGCTGCGCCTATCCGACGAGAACTTTGTCGCCCTGATGGACAATCTTTTCGGAAATGACAAAAGCCAAAATAGCGAAGACCATGATGGCGACAGCAAACTGAAGCAGCTATTCAATCGGTTCAAGATTCCCGTGATTGCCGTCGGTGCAGTGCTGGTTCTTGGTGTCGCATGGCTGTTGATGCCCAAACACGACAAGGACGATATGCCAGTCCTCAACGAGGTGGCTACTGGCAACATCATCCAAGAGGGAGAGGGCAACACCCAATTGAATGAATCAATCGACACAACTTTAGTTGAAGTCAAGAACGACACCACAAATAGTGTCGATAGCGTTAATGTCAATAGGGTTGAGGATAATGTTACGCAAAATGGCCAAAACATTGATAAATTGAGCCTTTAAGAAGTCATCGAAACGATAAGACAACATGCCATGGAAAAAGACTTGCAATCAAAATTCTTCATCGTTTATCCGCGCGACTGCCAGCAGGAGGCCATGAACGTGGTCGATAACATCAATTACCGCTTGGGAATCGACTATCCGCTGTGGGAGTACGACAGCGTCGATGATATGGCCGGGTATTTCCAAGAGGTGGCACAACCCGCCATCGAAGAAGCCATGTTCGTGTTGGCTTTCATCGGAAAATCGTCGGAAGAGGATTACTTGTTGAAACAGTCCGTCACTTTGTGCCAAAACCTGAACAAGAGCCTCGTACCTATCAAGATTGGGGACGGCAGGGTGAAGGACAAGAACTGGGGCTTTAGGACGAGGATGGTGGACTATTCGGAAGAGAACCAATGCATCACCCTAATCGAACAGATGCATAGCTGGCTCGGGCTGACACGAGTAGGCGACGTGTATGGCTCAAAGGTCACCATCATTACGGATACGCCGTGCACCATCACACGCAACGGCGAACTGCTTGGGTCGACATTGAGCAAAGGACTCGATGGCACCAACAACACCTTTTGCTGCACGTTAGCAAAAGGCTGCCAAGACCTCGTCGTAGAAACCAGAGACGGCTATTGGAACCGCTATAGGTGTGTTGTATCCGACAACAACGGTGAAATCCAATATGAAGCCTCGTTGAAAGGCGTGACGCAACTTGCCAAAAACCATTATTCCTTATTCTTGTTCAACCCTGATAGCGGGTCCATCCCGCGTTGGGACTTGACGGAACGCAATGATTTCCAATTGGTCGGGTCATCGGAAGACGAGAAGAAAAGGAAAGTTGTCGTGGAATCATACAACAACTACTACCATTCAAAGTTGAAGCCTTATCCGGAGTTTCATCCACAGGAAATCATCCACCGTAAATGGGCGGATGTCGTATGTTGGGTCGTTGCCGTAGCCATAGGTTTCTTTGGATTTGACGATGGAGGGATTGAGACTGGTGTAGTGCTTGTCTTCTGGTTCTATGTCATCAGGAGCATCAAAGACAACATTATCAGGAAACTTAATGAACGTCGACGTAAGGATTTGATTACGAAGACTGACAATGCGAACCAGAGAGAATGGAGCAGTGCCGTGCGACGCATGAACCAAGAATTGGGCTTGTATAAGCTTTCAGCGGAATCGTTGCCCAACCTTGGAACGCCTTCCGAGTATCTTGATGTTGTTCGCTATGAGTTTACACAAATTGGATGACAGTGGAAAAGTACGGTATTCAACGAAAATTCTTTACTTGTTATGCTGATGGCGCGGAAGCATTGGCGCAGTCAGTCATGAGCGAGATTAATGCCACCTTGGAAATTGATTATGTTCTGTGGTCTCATCGTGTTATTGGAGATAAAGTCCTTTATTATGAACAAGTCGTTGAACCAGCTATCGAGAATGCGGATTTCGTCCTGTTCATGCTGTCGAAACACATGGAAGAAGACGAATTGTCAAACAAGGTTCAACTTTATTGCAGGAATATAAATAAAAGCGTTATTCCTGTGAAAATCGACAAGGGACGGCTTAAATTGAAGAAATTTGAGTTTCGCGCAAAGGTGTACGACTTTAATGATAGGTCGGAGAAGGTGGCCTTTATGGAGCAGCTACATTCATGGTTGGGACTAGTCAAGTTTTATCCCTGGTCTGAAGTGAAGTTTTGTTCTCGGTGTGGAAAAAAAATAAAGGCCAATGTAGCTTTTTGTAAATGGTGTGGGAAAAAGTTCAATAATTAAACTGCCGAAAAATGGAATGCCCTCATTGTAAAAGAGAAATAGAAAAAGAAAGTGTTTATTGCGAGTATTGTGGAGAAAAAGTAAAGAAGCCAAAATGGCCCTTGATAGGTGCTTTAATTGTTGCTGCAATAATTATCCTGATTGTCTTGATTGTCGTGATTGTTTCCGTCTCATCAGGAAGTAAAGCAAAAGATGATTACAATTGTTTGTTTTCGATTGGAAATGCTTCGTTCACGATGAGGAAGGTTGAGGGAGGCAGTTTCATAATGGGAGCCAGCGAATACGACTATGAATCCAAAGCATGGGAAAAACCAGCTCATAGAGTGACGCTTGATAGTTACTATGTTGGCGAAACTGAGGTCACGCAAAAGCTATGGAAGCAGGTAATGGGTTACAATCCTAGTCGGTTTGTATGTGATGATTATCCTGTTGATAATGTCAGTTGGGACGAATGCGTTGAGTTCTGCCAAAAGCTAAGCCAAATAACTGGTCGACACTTTAGGCTTCTGACAGAAGCAGAATGGGAGTTTGCAGCTCGAGGGGGAAATTTGAGCAAAGGTTATAAATTCTCTGGAAGTAATTTTATAGAAGATGTTGCATGGAGTTTAGAAATGAGTGATAGTATTTCGCATCCTGTAAGACAAAAGCAGCCTAATGAACTTGGACTGTATGACATGACTGGTAACGCATGGGAAATGTGTTCGGATTTGTATGCACGTTATTCAGGAGCGAGTGAATACAATCCCCAAGGACCGACCACATCGGAGAAAGGACGCGTGCGCAGAGGAGGTGGCTGGCTTAACAGGGCGAACTATAGTCGAGTTTCGTATAGATACTATACACCTCATGGACAACGTAACGATTTCTTAGGTTTTCGCTTGGCTATGGATTGTGAATAAAGTTTATAATGAATTTGTAATCGTAAACGAACTGTTTTATGAAAAAATGTCCTAAATGCAATCGTGAAATCGAGAGTAATAGCGTTTTTTGCGAATACTGCGGTTACAAGGTCAAGAAGCCTGTCTGGCCTTGGTTCATAGTGATGGGAATGCTGTCTGTCGGAATCGCTTCAGCTATATTGGTTGATAATAGCCATAAAGAAAAGGTAAAAGAAGAGACTTTTTTCCAAGGATGTTCCACCATAGAGAATTACGAAGAGTATTTAAAAAGGTATCCTAAGGGAAGATATGTTGAACAAGCATCTGACAACATTCAAAAAATGAGAGCCGACAGCATCCAAGATGCAGATATTCGCCATGAAAAAGAGGAACTACTTGCTTTTAATAATTGTTCTTCTGCCAATTCATGTCGCCAATATTTGAAAGATTACCCCGATGGGAGCCATGTGAATGCTGTTGTTGCTATGTTAGAACGGTTCATAACTGATAGTCTGCAATCTATTCAACCACATAGTGATATGGAAATTGAGGATCGAATACACCTTTTCATTAAGGATTATTCAAGATTAACGGAAACATCCGATAAGCAGTTAATACATAGTTTGGTGACTGAATTGTATGCTTCTCAAGTAAAACGTTATTTTAATGCTTATGATATTGATCCGAAATATGTCGCCGAGTGCTATGAAAGATATGATGAAAAGTTTTTGGTGTACGGAAAGCATTCTAATGTGAGATGGAATACCGTTTCATATACTCTTACGGACGATATGGTTTATTTGACATATATTGAAGATTATTCTATTGATAGGAAGGACAAGTCAAAATATTCCATTTTTGTGTTGGAGAAGCATTTTGAACTTAACATGGATTTTCACATCGTTAGTGTGTATGATGTTCAATTGAGTAAAAGCAAAAAATGATGTCAGCGTTCTCAATGCGGAAATGAAAGGCAAGCGGCTGCCGTTGGCTTGTTGAGCTTGTCATCCCTTACATTTCTCCCCACAAACTTGCAAGTGTATCGGTTTCTTCGTACCTATGCCGTGCGAAAAACTAATGCCATGTCAGACCAACGAAACGACAACCTCTCAAGCCCACCGGCAGGCAGAGTACGCCTACGAGACGCAGGCTGCGGCAAGGCAAAAATTACCGCTATAAATTTTACCGCCATAAATATTCGATTGGAATAATACAATTTTTTTGGTTCCGATGCCATGTCGTGGACGAAATTGTCTTGATTTGGCGCTATCCTATCCCGTATTTCTCCGCCAGCAAGTCCATCAGCTCGTCGGTCTGGGCCATGAACCTTGTGGCATCGTCTTTCCATTTGCGGTAGTGCTTCTCTTTCTTGGTCTTGCCGCGCAAAGCGTTCATCTTGGCAAGGAAGGTGGTGTCGCGCTCCAATTGGGTGAACATGGGCAGCATCTTGTGGCAAAGGCCCTGCATTCCAACGAAATCCGACTGCTCGATCAAAGTGTTCATCGTCAGCAAGTCGTCGGCGGTCGACTGGGCGAAGACGGTCAGGATGTCGGTCATGGCGGCCTTGTCGTTGCCCATCATCTCGCTGAAGGCCGGAAAGTCGGGGAAGGCGGTCTCGGCCTCGCTTTCGCTTGCGGCGACGCTTCCGAACATATTCTCCAATTGCTTGAGGTTGAACGGTTTCTGCAAGAATCCGTCAAAGCCTTCTTTCTTGGCTTTTTCCGTGGTGTATTCGATGCGGCCGGTCATCAGGATGACGGGCTTGTTGGCGTCGGTGGCCTTGAAGCGTTGCAGGATGTCGTTGCCGCTGAGGGCGCCCATCTCGCGGTCGGTCAGGATGTAGTCGTAGTCGGCGATTTGCGCCACGGCGCCTTCGATGTCGCTAATGGAACGGCAGGCGATGGCGTGGTGACCGAGGCGGCCCAGCATGGTGTCGATGACGGAAATCAAGGTGTTGTCGTCGTCGACGACCAAGATGTTGAGGCTTTTCTTGTTGTCCTTGTTGTCTTCAACCATTGCTTCAAGCTGTTCGTCGGCTTCGCTGACGGGAATCCTGACCTCGAAATGCGTGCCTTTGCCCACTTCCGACTCGGTGCGGATCTCGCCGCCGAGCAGGTCGACGAGTCCTTTCACCACCGACATCCCGTAGCCGCTGCCTTCGGCAAACTGGTTGTAGGTCTCGATGCGCACGAAGGGCTTGAAGATCTCTTCGAGCTTGTCGTCGGGGATGCCCACGCCCGTGTCGGTGATGTCGAAGATGACCATTCCGCGCCCCAACCGAGCCTTGAAGCTGACGCTGCCTTCCAAGGTGTATTTGATGCCGTTGGAGATGATGTTGCTGAGTATCTGTTTGATTTTCAGCTTGTCGGAATGGATGTAGGTGTCGGGCGCGATGTTGGTTTCAAACTTGAACGCCAGGTTCTTGTGTCGGGCGATAGGCTCAAACATCTCGGCGGTCTCGTCGCAGAGTTGGCTCAGGTTGAAGGTCTCGTTGCTTACTTGCAGCTTGCCTTGTTCGAGGCTGGAGAACTCCAGCAGGTTGTTCAGCAGGTTGAGGATGTGGTCGGCTGACTGCTGTATCGAGTTGATTTCCTTTTCGTTGCCTGTCTTGTCGATGAGTTCCACATAGCCGAGGATGGAGCTGAGCGGGGTCTTGATGTCGTGCGAGACGGAGAGCAGCAGCTTGTGGCGGCTTTCCATGATTTCCTCGGTCTTTTTCCGGGCTTCCTCGGCGGCGCGTCGGGCGCGATAGCCTTTGTTTACATCGCTGATAATCATAATGATGAATATGATTATCAAAAGCAATGTGGCGGCTCCGATGAGGATGGAGGTCTGGATGTTTTCCTCGATGATGTATTCGCTCTTCTCGATTTCGGCGACGGACGTGTCGAGGATTTCCTTGTTGAGTTGGAGCAGCATCGACGAGATTTGTTCCGACAGTTGGTTGTCGGCCTTCATCAGCTCGGCGGTCTTGCGCTCGTAGTCCTTGATTTTGTTGAGGTATTCCAACTTGGCCTTGTCGGAGAGTTGGCGCAGGTTGGCGAGGATGTTGGTCGTGTCCACCTTCTGGCGTTGCAGGTGTAGGGTGTCGGTCTCTTGCAAGGAGAGGTGGACGATGCTGTCTTCCTCGGCGGCGGGCTTGAAGACGTGTCCGATGCGCGACCACAGGTCGCCTTTCTTGGTTTTCGGCACGCGGATGGTGGTGTCTTTCGTGATGGTGGTGACGAGGATCTCGTCCTCCATCTCGGGCGGCTGGTAGTCGTCGATGGTCTGGTCGAAGGCGGCCAAAGGGTTGAAGTCGTTGAACAGTCGCGTGAGTTCGCGGCTGACGTCGCCCTTGTTCTTGAGGAGGCGTGCTATCTCGCCGACGCGTTGCTTGTTCTCCTCGCTGATGTCGGTGAGCATGATGCTGTCGGTTTGCGCGACGATTTCCTTGTAGAGCGCATTGAACTGGCGGCGGTATTTGGCGTCGTCGGTGAAGGCATAGAGGTTGGCGGCGTTTTGGGCTTGCTGCACCGTTTGCGTGAGCAGGTTAGCCCGCGCCATGGCTTCGTTTTGCGTGACCAAACGGGCCTTCTGGTTGCCGATGGCGTTGCGCTGGTTGAAGATGTAATAGAACAAGGCGCAACTCAAGGCAAAGACGAAGAAGTAGGTGAGCACCACCTTCCAACTCGTCCGGCTCCCGCTTGGGTGATCGTTTTGGCTTTTCTTCGACATGACGGCGCAAAGATATGCTTTTTTTTCGTAAATTTGCTGCTTTAATCCCTAACCTGAACGAACTATGGACAAAAAGAAAATGTTATGGGTGCTTGCATTGGTGGCGGTGGTCCTGTATCTCGTCCTTCGCAATCAGCCTGAAAGTCAGCCTAAACAAGCAGAAAGCCAAGGCACTACGGACGAAACCGAAATCGTCATCCTCTCGGTCAACGACATGCACGCCTCCATCGACCAGTTCCCCAAGTTTGCCGCGATGGTCGACAGCCTGCGTGCCGTTTATCCCGACATGCTGCTCTTCTCGGCAGGCGACAACCGCACGGGCAACCCCGTCAACGACCAATATGAGCCGGTCAACTATCCCATGATCGAGCTGATGAACCGCACGGGCTTCGACCTCTGCACCGTCGGCAACCACGAGTGGGACGCCAACATCGTGAATTTCCAGAACGACATCGAGCGGGCCTCGTTCCCCTTCCTCTGCGCCAACGTCTTCATCCCCGACACGGTGAACCTCGACATCAAGCCTTTCGTCGCCTTCGAACATCAGGGCGTGAAGATGGCCGTCGTTGGCATGATCGAGCTGCGTGCCGATGGCATCCCAGGGGCGCATCCCAACAACCTGAAAAAGGTGAGTTTCAAACGCGCCCAAAAAGTGTTGCCCGACTACCAATACCTTAGAAACCAGAACGATGTGGTCATCCTGCTCTCGCATTGCGGACTCGACGACGACATGGAATTGGCCCAAGCCAACCCTTGGCTCGACGCCATCATCGGCGGGCACAGCCACACGTTGATCGAACATCCCTCCGAGACCAACGGCGTGCTCATCACCCAGTCGGGATCGCATCTGCGCTATGCCACTTTGGTGAAGCTCCGCGTGAAAGACCACAAAGTGACAGGGAAGGAGGCCATCGTGTTGAATGTCAATAACGTAACCAAGGAAAACAAGGAAATCAAACAGCTCGTCGACAGCTTCAACGACGCGCCAGCCTTGAACGAGGCCATCGCCACGGCAAAGACGAAGTTTGCGACCCCCGAGGAGATAGGCTGCATGATGACCGACGCCATCCGCGCCGTCAGCGGTGCCGACTTCGCTTTCCAGAACACGGGCGGCGTGCGCGTGAAAAGCCTCAAGAAAGGCCCCATCACCGTGAAAGACGTCTATAGCATCGACCCTTTCAACAACGACGTGGTGATGTACGAGATGACGGGCGAACAGGTGAAGAGGTTCATCCTCAACAGCTATAGGAAAAACGGCGGCTTCCCGTCGTACGTCTCCGGCATGACCTACAAGGTGGGCGACGACGGCAGGAGCGTGTGGGTCGACATGGACGGCGCGAGCTTCTCGACAAAGAATATATATAAGGTGGCGTTCAACAGCTATATGGCCTCGACGGTCACCATTGAAAGCGTCGACGAGGGCCGAAGCCTCTTCAAGACCTCGGAAGAGATGATGATTGAATTTTTAAGGAAACAAAAAGTGGTTGATTATCAAGGAATAACAAGAACGGAGTAAAAAATCTGTTTGTAGGATTGAAGTAGATTTTGTAATTTTGCCGCTCGAATTTTTGAAGAATGAAGTCGAAAAAGATGAAAAAAGCATTATCGATTTTCGCAATGGCCTTATTGTTAGTCAGTTGCGGGCCAAAGAAGAAAGAAGTCAAGTTGATTCCTGCCGAAAACTTCAACACCGAGGTGGACGGACGGCAGGTTTCGCTCTATACCTTGCATAACGGTTTCCTGACGATGCAAGTCACCAACTACGGCGGTCGCGTCGTGGCGCTTTGGATGCCCGACAACCGTGGGAGCTTTGAAGACATCGTGTTGGGCTACGACCATATCGACAAGTATCTCAACAACAGCGGCGAACGCTACTTGGGTGCCGTGGTGGGCCGTTGCGCCAACCGCATCTCCAATGCCACATTCACCTTGGACGGCGTTGAGTATCAACTACCTAACAACGACGGCGAGAACACGCTGCATGGCGGCCTCATCGGTGCCGACAAGCGCGTGTGGGAAGTGGTTTCGGTCAACGACAGCGTCATCAAGATGCACACCGTGTTTGCCGACGGCGAGGACGGTTTTCCGGGCAACTTGGACATGACGATGAGCTACACCTTGACGCACGACAACCAGTTCCAAATCCGTTATGCCGCCACCACCGACGCCCCGACGCTGTGCAACTTCTCGCACCATTCGTTCTTCAACCTGAAAGGCGAGGGCAACACCATCCTCGACCACGAGCTGCAAATCAACTCGCGCTATATGACCACCATCGACGACAAGATCCTGACGACGGGCAAGTTCTCGGGCGTGAAGGGCACGCCGTTCGATTTCCGCGAGAAACACCGCATCGGCGAGAACATCGGAGCCGACGACGAGCAAATCAAGAACGCCAAGGGCTACGACCACAATTGGATCGTCGACAAGAACGACCCGAAGGCCTACGCATGGAACGCCACCTTGACCGAGCCTGCCAGCGGGCGCGAGTTGCAGGTGTGGAGCGACCAAGTGGGCTTGCAGTTCTATAGCGGCAACTTCTTCGACGGCAAGTGCAAAGGCAAGCACGGCAAGGCTTTGGGCTACCGCGAAGGCTTGGCTTTGGAGACGCAGTATTTCCCTGATGCCGTCAACCACGAGTCCTTGGCTCCCGTGCCGGTGCTGAATCCCGACGAGGAGTACCACCAGCTTTGCATCTACAAGTTTGCGGTGCTGCCCAAGGAAAAGAAATGAATTATCTTTCAGTCAATTCCATCTCCAAGTCATACGGCATCAAGACCTTGTTTGCCGATGTCACCTTTGGCATCGAAAAGGGCGACAAGACAGCCCTGATTGCCACCAACGGTTCGGGCAAGTCGACCATGCTGAAGATATTGGTGGGACAGGAAAGCCCTGATTCTGGGACGATTACCTACGCCAACGACATCAAGATCGGTTATTTGGAACAGCTGCCGGTCTATCCTTCGGGGACGCGCATATCGGATTTGCTTGCCGACCTCAACGAGGAGCAGCACCTCAAGGCAAGGCAGTATCTGACCCGCTTTGCCATCGCCGACTTGGAGCAGTCTGTCGATGAGCTTTCGGGCGGACAGGTGAAGCGTTTGGCTTTGGCCTTGGTGTTGCTGCACGAGCCTGATTTCCTGATTCTTGACGAGCCTACCAACCATTTGGATGTGGAAATGGTGGAGTGGTTGGAGAAGTTCCTCAAGCAGTCGAGCATGACCTTGCTCATGGTCACCCACGACCGCTATTTCCTTGACCGTGTGTGCAACAAGATTTTCGAGCTTTACCAAGGCGTGATGTACACCCACAACGGCAACTTCGACTATTATGTGCAGAAAAGCCGCGAGCGCGAGGAGGTGAAACGCGCCACGGCTGCACGCAACAGCCAGCTGCTTAAATATGAGTTGGAATGGATGCGCAGCACGCCACAAGCCCGCACGAGCAAGTCGAAGAGCCGCATCGACGCCTTCTACGACCTGAAGGAAAGGGCGAGATACCAGGAACAAGACGAGCGGCTTGAGTTTGGTCTCCAAATGCAAAGACTTGGCGGCAAGATATTGGAAATGAGCAATGTGTCGAAGTCCTACGGCAACATCTGCGTCCTTCGCGATTTCGACTATGTCTTCAAACGTGGCGAGCGCATTGGGCTGATTGGCCAAAACGGGGTAGGGAAGTCGTCGTTCCTCAACCTCATCACAGGGAGCGTGTTGCCCGACAAAGGGCGCATAAAGACCGGCGAGACAGTGACTTACGGCTATTACCGTCAGGAAGGCATCCAGTTCGATGAGAGCAAGACCGTGCTGAGCACCGTGCGCGACATCGCCGAGGTGATGACCTACGGCAAGGACAAGGTCTATACCGCCGACCAGCTGTTGGCGCACTTCATGTTCCCCTACAAGATGCACCGCCAGCCCGTGGCCCTGCTGAGCGGCGGCGAGAAACGGCGGCTCTACCTGCTGACCATCTTGGTGCAGAACCCCAACTTCCTCATCCTCGACGAGCCAACCAACGACTTGGACCTCTTGACTTTACAGAAGCTCGAAGACTTCCTTCAAGGCTACAAAGGCTGCCTCTTGGTGGTCTCGCACGACCGTTTCTTCATGGACCAAGTCGTTGACCAACTCTTTGTGTTTCAAGGCGATGGCAACGTAAAGGGCTTCATGGGCAACTACTCGCAGTACAAGGACTACCTCGATGCCCGTCAGAAGGAGGAACGGAAGGACAAGTCGGCACAGAAGAAGGAAGAGCCGCGTCCCGTCAAGCAACGTGAAAAAGTGAAGCGTTCCTTCAAGGAACAGCGTGAGTATGAGAGTCTTACCATTGAAATGGCCAACTTGGAAACGGAGAAAAACGCGCTTACGGAAGCCTTGAACAACGAGACCGATTACCAGAAGCTACACGAGATGGGCAACCGCTTGCAGGAAATCAAGGACTTGCTCGACGAAAAGGAGCTTCGTTGGCTTGAATTAGACGAAATAGGAGGATAAATATATGAAAATCAGAAGAATAATTTTTGCTTGCGCCCTTGTCATGGGCCTGTTTGCCTGCGACAGCCGCGACGTGGACTACGATGTCGCATGGGTGTATTTAGGTCGCACCGAGGGTTGCAATTTCTTCTCGCAAGGCGACGTGAACATTGTGGCCGACAACGACTTCAACATGGTGAACACCGGCACGAGCCAAGTGGAGTTCGCCTTTGTCAAGGACTTGGTTTACAGGCTGAAGATGGTCAACAAGATTCCCAAAGATGGTTGGACCGACTCCATCAATCACATCAATCTTCAAGACGGCTATGTGGGTCGCCTTTTGCTTGACGACGGCTCATACGAATATTGCCGATTCTGCGTCTATACCATTGATTATGACATCAATGCGGACCAGTTCATCATGTTCAAGTATCAGAGTGATTTTGTGGCGAAGTAAGACCTGCCGCTTTACATCATCCTCTCCACGTTCCACACGAAGGCCCTCAGCCCCAATTCTGGGGCTTTAAGGTCTTTTTCGTGCAGTTGCTTCAGGATGCCCTCCACTTTGTCGTCGTCGACGATGCTGAGGATGGCGTTGTTCAAGGTGGGCCAGGCGTGGGTGCCGAAGTGCGGTTCGCCCGTCTCGCTGCCGTGTCCCTTGATTTCGTCCCATTCGGTGAAGCCCTTCACGCCGTTGTCGTTCAGCACGGCGGCGATTTCGTCGTAGTAGGCTTGGTTGTAGGTGATGAATATGGCTTTCATGGCTTATCTGATGTTTTCTGTTTTGGTCAACGCCTTCTCCGCTTTGCGTTGCTTACGGCGCACGGCACGTGTCTCAAGCGAGCAATACAGCGCAGGAATCAATAATAAGGTAATCAAGGTGGAGACCGTCAAGCCCCAGGCCACGGTGACACCCAACGAGTTCCACATCTCGGCGCCTTCGCCACGACCGATGGCCAAAGGTATCATGCCGAGCACGGTGGTGAGGGTGGTCATCAGGATGGGACGCAGACGCGAGCGGGCAGCCTGCACGGTGGCTTCCTTCACTTCCATGCCGCGCTCTTCGAGCAGGGTGGTGTAGTCGATGAGCACGATGCCGTTCTTCACGACGATGCCCATCAGGATGAGGATGCCGATGAAGGCCATCACGCCCAAGGCGGTGTTGGTGGACCACAGGCCGAGCAACACGCCGATGAAGGTGAAGGGCACGGAGAACATGATGACGAAAGGCTTCATCAGGTTCTCGAACTGCGCGGCCATCACGATATAGACCAAGATGATGATGAGGATGAGCAAGGTGAGCAGGTCGCCAAACATCTCCTGTTGCGTCTCGTAGTCGCCGGTGATCTTGGTCATGATTTCGGCGGGTACCGGCGTTTCTTCGATGGCTTCCTCGCACATCTTGACCACGTCGCTGAGTACCTGTCCCTTGCCGACGACGGCGGTGACGCTCACCAAACGCTCACGGTCCTTGCGCTCGATTTTGGGCGGCGTCAGCGTCTCGACCACTTGGCCGAGGTCGCCCACGCGGACGGCTTGTCCGTAGCCGTTGTAGATCTTGATGTTCTCGATGTCTTCCACGCTCTTGCGGAACTCGGGGGCGTAGCGCACACGGATGTCGTACTCGTCGCCGTCCTCGCGATAGTAGGAGGTCACGGAGCCGTTGATGCGGTTCTTGACGTAGGTGGCCGCCGTGGTGCTGTTCAAGCCGTTGAGGGCCAACTTCTCGCGGTCGAAGTCGACTTGATATTCAGGCGTGTATTCGTCGCGGCTGACGATGACCTGCATGATACCACGGTCGCGAAGCCGCTGTGCGATTTCGTTGGCCACGTTGTCGGTGGTGTTGAAGTCGTAGCCATAGACCTCCACCTTGACGGTGCTCATGCCGCCCATGCCGCCACCGCCTTCGCTGACGTTGGCTTTCTTGACTTCGGGCATGGCGTTGAGCTTGGCGCGGATCTCGTCGGCCACCTCGCTGGTCTTGCGCAATCCGGCCTTGCGACGCTCGGTCTTGGTGCCCAACCGCAGGTTGAACGAGATGATGTGGGTGCCGTTGTTGCGCATCGAGGCAAAGGCGTTGTCGGAGTCGGCCTGGCCGAAGTTGAAGTTGCAGATCTGCACCTCCGGGATGGCCATGAAGTCTTCGGCGAGGCTCTTGGCGAAAGCCCCCGTCACGTCTTGTCCCGTACCGGCGGGCAACTCGATGCTGATGCTCAAACGGCCTTCGTCGCCGCGCGGCATCAACTCGGTCTTCAAGGTGGGAGCGAGAAATACCACTGACACGACAAACAGCAGGAACATCCCGATAATCACCACCTTACGATGGTTGACGGCCCATCTGATAAGTCGGCCATAGCCGTTGCTGATGGCATCTAACGCCTTGTTGATGGGGCGGAAGATGGCCTTGTGCAGCTTGCCTTCGTGCGGGTTTTTCACGAGCATACGCGAGCACATCATCGGCACCAAAGTCAAGGCGCCGCAGGTGGAAACAATCATGATGATGGAGACGATCCAACCCAACTGGCGGAACATCACGCCGGCCATGCCCTTGATCATGGTCAGGGGCAGGAACACGGCAAGCATGGTGAGCGTGGAGGCGATGACCGATAGCTGCACCTCTTGGGTGGCATGGACGGCGGCCTCTTTGGGCTTGGCCCCTCGCTCGATATGCGTGGTGATGTTCTCCAGCACCACGATGGCATCATCAACCACCATGCCGATGGCGATGGACAGTGCCGACATGGAGATGACGTTCAAGGTGTTGCCCGTGGCAAACAGGTAGATCAACGAGGCCAAGAGCGAAATCGGGATGGCCAAGATGATAATGAAGGTGGCACGCCAACGGCCCAAGAAAACGAACACCACAAGCATGACCAAGAGGAAGGTGATGAGAATGGTGTCTTCCAAGCTCTTGATGCTGTTGATAATCGTAGTGGAGCCATCGACGATGATGCTCAGTTTCACGTCGGAAGGCAAGGTCGGCTCGATTTGCTTCAGGGTTTTCTTCACGCCTTTGATTACGTTGACCGTGTTGGCGTCGGTTTGTTTCTGAATCGTGATCATGGCGCCTTGGCGACCGTTGCTGTACGACTCTTGGATGCGTTCCTCCGAGCCGTCGTTCACTTGCGCCACGTCGCGCAGATAGATGGGGGCCGTGCCGCGTGTGCCCACCACGATGTTCTCCATCTCGGCGGCGGAGGTGAACTCCTTCTGGATGCGCAGGCTGTAGCTGTTGGAGCCGATGTCGATGTAACCGGCGGGAATGTTCTGGTTTTCAGTGGCCAAGGTCTGCGAGATGCCTTCCAAGGTGAGGTTGTAGGCCTCCAACTTGTTCGGATCGACATACACTTGGATTTCGCGCTTGGGCGCACCGTTGGCCGACACTGTGCCCACGCCGCTCACACGAGCCAAGGGCGTGGTGATGCGGTCGTCGATGATTTTCTCCAAGGCGGGCAGGCTCTCCTCTGCCGTCACGCTGATGAGCATGATGGGCATGTCCTCCGCGTTGAACTTGAAAATCACGGGGTTGGTGCAGTTGTCGGGCAGGTAGTTTCGCACGATGTCCAACTTGTCGCGCACGTTGTTGGTGGCGGTCTCGATGTCGATGCCGCTCTCAAATTCGAGGGAGATGACCGAGGTGTTCTCGCGCGAAGTGGACGAGAGGTGCTTCAGGTCGGGTACGGCGTTGAGGGTGTTCTCCAAGGTCTTGGTGATGTTGGTCTCGATGTCGGCTGCGCTGGCGCCCGGGTAGGAGGTCATCACCATGATGAAGTTGGTCTCCATGTTGGGCAACTGGTTGATGGAGAGGTTGATCAACGAGTAGATGCCGAAGATGGCGATGGCGACAAACACCAAGGCCGTCGTCACCGGATTATTGACTGCTGTTCTTTGTAGGCTCATGTTCTCAACATTATTTCACGGTAACACTCACTCCATTCTTCAACCTCACTTGTCCGTCGGTCACGATTTGGTCGCCTTCGTTGATGCCGGAAAGGATCTCGTAGCGATTGCCCAAGCGACGACCGAGTTCCACCTTGGTGTAGGTCACGGTGTTGTCGGCGTTGAGCACATAGATGAAATGCTCGCCCGAGCCTTGTTGTTTCACTACCGACACGTCGGGCACCACGACGCTGTGGTTGGTGCCGAAGGTGGCCGTCACGCGGGCAAACATGCCGGGACGCAGCTTCTGGTCGGCATTTTGGCAAACAACCTCGACGGGGAAGGTGTGCGTCGTCGCGCTGACGGTGGGGTAGATGAGGTGTACCTTGCCCTTGAAGACTTCGTCGGGATAGGCTTCCACGCTGATGTCAAACTCCATGTCGGTGTTCACGTATGTGAAATAGCTCTCCGACACGTTGATGAGCATCTTGACGGGCTGGATCTGCTGCACGACGAAGATGGGCAGGGTCATGCTGTACATGTCGCCCTTGTCGTAGTTGCGCGCGGTCACCACGCCGTTGATGGGGCTGCGGAGGTAGGTGTTCTCGGCAAGGTTCTGGTAAGTCTTTTGGGTTACGTTCAAGGCCAATTTTGCCATGTCGTAGTCGGCTTGCGAGACGGCACCTATCTTATATAGTTCCGTCAGGCGGCTGAGTTCGGTCGAGTCGTTGACGTATTGCATCCGCGTCTTGGCCAGGTTGACGTCGTCCATCTTGGCCAAGAGCTGGCCCTTGCGGACGTTTTGTCCGACTTCGGCGTTGATGCTCACGATGCGGCCTGCCGTCTGCGACACGATGTTGTTCGTCGCGAAAGGCTCGATGTTGGAGGTGAAGGTGTTGGTGAGGTCCACGTCTTCGGCCTGTGCCGTGATGACGCTGACCACGGGCGCGGCCTTCTCGGTGGTGGTTTGGGCGGTGTTGTCCGTCGACTTCGATCCGCAAGCCGTCAAAAACGCGGCTGCGACGAAGGAGAAAATGGCTAATTTAGTGTATTTCATTGCTTTATGATTTATTCTTCTTTTCCTATTAATTCATCCAACGAGGCTTTGGTCACCATGAAGTTATAGATGGCTTGGGCCTGCGTGAGTTGCGCCTGCTCCAATGCGGTCTGCGCGTCGTTGAGTTCCACAAGCGTGGCCTTGCCGACCTCGTACATCTTCTCGGAGATGTCGTAGCTCTTTTGGGCAATCGCAACGGTGGCGTTGGCGGCTTGGTAGTTCTTTACGCAGAGGGCCATCTGGTCGTTGTAGTTGCGGATGGCGATGCGCAGGTTGCGCTCGGCGTCGATGCGTTGCAGCTCCAGCATGTTCTTGTTCACCTTGGTCTGCTTGATGTTGTAGTGCTTCGCGAAGCCGTCGAAGATGGGGATGCTGAGGCTCAGCGCGGCAGTGGAGGAGGGGAACCAACGCAGTTCCTCGTCGCCCATCGCGCTATAGTTGTAGTTGATGCTGGCCGCAAGGGTGGGGATGTATTGCTTTTTCTGCATCCTTATGGTCGATTCGAGCATCCGGTCTTGGATGTCCAATTGCAGGAGCGAGCTGTTGTTGCTGAGGTCGTCTTCCGAAACGAAAGGCGTCAGCAGTTCGGCGGTGTATTCGTTGAGTTCTCCGACCACTTTCACGTTGGTCGCCAAGTCGATGCCCATGACGGCCTTCAGCTGCCATGTGGCGAGCAGTACGGCGTTTGCGGCGCTCGACACGTTAGGCTCGGCGTTCATCATCGTCACTTGGGCGCGCAGGCGCTCCACCTCCGAGGCTTTGCCCACGTTGAAGCGTTGCTCCGTCTTCTCGAAGTTCTTCTGGGCGTTGTCGTAGACGTCGGAAACCACGTCGAGCGACTTCTGGGCGAGCAGCACGGCATAATAGGCCTGCTTGACCTGCTTCACCATCGCGATTTTCGACGAACGGGCTTGCTCTACGGCCAATTCCACGTCCATGCCCGACAGCTTCAGGCTCTCCCACAGCTGGGCGTTCACCAAAGGCATGCTGGCCGTGGCCGAGGTGCTGATGTTGTTGTCGCGGCCCACCTTGATTTCCATGGCCTGACCGCCCATGTCCATCACCATCACCTGCTTCTGCAAAGTGCGCTGGTACGACCCGTTGATGCTGACGTTGGGATAGAGCGCGGCGTAGCTGCCTTTCCGGGCGTAGCCGCTCTTTTCGACGGTCATGTCGGCAATCTTGATGGTGTTGCTTTCCGAAAGGGCGATTTCCAAGGCTTGGTCGAGGGTGAGCCTCAACGTGTCCTGAGCCTTCGCCACAAAGGGGACGAGCAAGGCTCCTGAAACCGCTAAAATCTTAAAAACCAATCTGTTCATAAATAGAAAAACGATTAAATTGCTTTGATGGATTTTGAAACGCGAAATAACGAAAAATATTGGCTCGCCGCGCATTATTTCAACAAAGAATTGTTCTGCTTCAACGAATTGCCAAATTGGGGCGGAAACATGTCTTTTTGGCGACAATTCCGCCTCAGTCACACGCAAAGGCGGGTTGGTTGACGATTTGTTTCCTTTCGTTGAAAAACAATAGGGTTTATGGTATTTCGTTGTATTTTTGCACCATGAAAATCAAGGAAATGAAAAAGCCGACGTTGCCGACGGCCAATCTCGACCTCTTGGAGCGGCTCTACAAGAACGGCGTCATTTGGGGCGTGCTGTTCCTCATCCATTTCACGATGCACTCCAATGGCGGCTACCTGTACAGGGCGGCCAGCTCGCTGTGTTTCGTCGTCATGGTCATCCTTGAGGTCATCTTTATTAATAAGGTGCTGATCGAGCATTTCCTGAAGAAGGGCCGCGTGGTGCTGTTCATCCTGTTTTCGCTGCTCACCGTACCCGTCTGGGCGGCATTGTCGACGGCACTCGATTTGCTCCTGATCCATCTCATCGACAAGGTGGCCTTGGCTACGACCTATTCCTTCCCGTTGAGCTTCGTGGCCTACATGGTTCGCCTCATCTGGTTCATCGCCATCTTCGCCATCGTCTTGATTTTTTATTACCAACGCAAGGAAAACGAGGAGAAGGTCCTCGCCGACCAGCTGAAAAGCGAGAAGCTCGACATGGAGTTGCGCTACCTCAAGTCGCAAATCAACCCGCACTTCCTCTTCAACGCCTTGAACAACATCTATTCGATGGTCTACACGCACGACGACAACGCCGCCGACGGTGTCCTGAAACTTTCGGAAATGCTGCGTTATGTCCTCGTCGACTGTCAGGCCGAGATGATTCCCATCAGCAAGGAAATCAACTACATAGAGAATTTCATCGACTTCCAGATGATGCGCATGGGCGCGCCCCGCGACGTGAAGTTGGAGAAAGACATCGAGAACGAAAGCTACATGATCGTCCCCATGCTGTTGCAGCCCCTCGTGGAGAACTGCTTCAAATACAGCCGTTTGGAGACGCATCCCGAAGGCCATGTCCACATCGTCATGCGGCAGTCGGGCGAAAAGTTCAGTTTCGAGGCCGAGAACACCATCGCGCAAAACGCCGTGCCCTTGCCCGTGCCAGCCAACACGGAGAAGAAGTCGGGCATTGGGCTGAAAAACGTGCGACAACGCCTGATGTTGCATTATGGAGAGGATTATATATTTGACATTCAACAAGATAAAGGAATCTATAAAGTCAAGATCGAACTATGAACGAGAAGTATAATGTGATTATCGTCGACGACGAGTATCTGGCACAGAAGCTTTTGCAGGACTATGTCTCAAAGGTGGAGGCGCTCCAATTGGTGGCCACCTGCTCCAACGCTTTCGAGGCGATGGAGGCCTTGAAGAAGAACCACGTCGACATCATGCTTTTGGACATCCAAATGCCTGACCTGACGGGACTTGAGTTGGTGAAGGGCTTGGAGAAGAAGCCCGCCGTCATCTTCACCACGGCCTATTCGGAGTATGCCGTCGACGCCTTCAACTTGGCCGTGGCCGACTACCTGCTCAAGCCTTTCGACTTCCCGCGTTTCTTCCAGGCCATCAACAAGGCCATCGGCAACGTGAAGCCCAAGGCCGAAGCCGCGCCGAAGCCCGTGGCCGACACCGTAAGCAAGTCGAACGACTTCATCACCGTGAAGGCCGACTACAAGCTGTACAAGATCAACTACGACGACCTGCTGTTCATCGAAGGGCAGCACGAATACGTCACCTTCCACACCCTGCAACGCCGCATCACGGCCCTCTTTGCCTTGAAGGACCTTGAGGAGATGCTGCCCAAGGACCGTTTCGTGCGCGTCCACAAGTCGTACATCGTGTCGTTCAAGCACATCCAGGACTTGGACAAGAGCGACGTCACCGTGATGGGCAACAAGATCCCCGTCGGGGCCAGCTACCGCGACGAACTGCTTGCCCGACTGCAATAAAATCGAAAAAAATGCAGTTTGTTGGTTGACATTGAGATAAAAAACTTATATTTGCACCCTAAACCAACCTTAAAAACAAGAAAATCATGGGTAAATTTGAAATCACAAGCAGGAAGAACGGCGAGTTCCAGTTCAACCTGAAGGCCACCAACGGCCAAGTCATCCTCACCAGCCAGGGCTACAAGACCAAGGCCACCTGCCTCAACGGCGTCGAGTCGGTCAAGAAGAACAGCCAGGAAGAGAAACGCTTCGAGGTCAAGGAAGCCAGCAACGGCAAGCCTTACTTCAACCTGATGGCCACCAACGGCCAAGTCATCGGCACCAGCCAGATGTATGCCAACGAAGTCAACATGAAGAACGGCATCGCCTCGGTGATGAAGAACGCCCCCGAAGCCGAAGTCGTCGACCTGACGGAAGAGGCCTAAGGCAAGGCAACCTAACGAAAAAAAAGGAGTCGAAAGACTCCTTTTTTTTGTCGGGGCAAAAGGATTCGAACCTTCGACCCCCTGCTCCCAAAGCAGGTGCGCTAGCCGGACTGCGCCATACCCCGAAAAAAAAGACGATTCGTCATCGTCTTCTTTCTTTCGCGGAGAAGGGGGGATTCGAACCCCCGGTACCCCTTGCGGGATACGACAGTTTAGCAAACTGTTGGTTTCAGCCACTCACCCACCTCTCCTCGGTTGTGAATTGCGCCGCAAAAGTAGGCTTTTTTTCCTTACCCGCAAGCGTTTTTTGTGACTTTTTTTGAAAAAACATCTTTACCGCTTGAAAAACAAGAATATAGAGACCAAGAGAAACAACCCGATAGTCCTACCGTCGGGCACTCGTGCGACAAAATTGCGACAAATGACGAAAAAAATCAAAAAAATCATTTCGCTTGCCAAAAATTCCTATATTTGCACGCTTTATTGTATAATGGATTCAAGGCATTTCCTTGGTCACAAAACGAATTGAAATGGAAAACAACGAACAACTGAATCAAAATTCCCCCGTCAGCGAAGGAATGGAGAACGAAACCACGTCAAAGGCCCCCAAGAAAGCCATTGACGGTAACGAGAAAAAGAAGATTGTCAAACTGATCCAGCCTAACATCCTGCCGAGCAAGGTGAGAATCGAGGTCAACACCCTCGTGGCCGATTCCGAACCCCAAACCGTGCCCGAACCCGTGGCCGAAGAGGAACTGCCCGAGATGGCCAACCTCCCCGAGGCGGATGAAGAGGAAATGGTGGAAGACAATGCCGACTTGGAAGGCCTCAACAAACTGCAATTGGTGGAGATGCTCGAAGAACTCGTGCAGAACACAGACGTCCAAGGCATCAAGGACAAGGTTGCGGCCATCCGTCTCCATTTCAACGAGTTGAACAAGGAAGACATGGACAACGAACTCAGCCAGTTCCTGCAAGGCGGCGGCGACGCGGAGAGCTTCCAGCATGTGGAAGACCCCATCGAGCAGCGTTTCAACGCGGCTTTCGGCATCTTCAAGGCCAACCGTGCCAAGCAGAACGAAGACCTTGAGAAACAAAAGGTGGAGAACTTGGCCAAGAAACAGGCCATCCTCGAAGAGCTTAAGGAGATCATCGCCTCCGACGACACGCTGAAGAAGACCTACGACGACTTTCGCACCCTGCAAGACCGCTGGAAGGAAATAGGCCCCGTGCCGGCTGCCGAAAACTCCAACCTTTGGAACAACTACCACTTCCTCGTGGAGAAGTTCTTCGACAAGGTGCGCATCGGGCGCGAGCTGCGCGACCTCGACATGAAGAAAAACCTCGACGCCAAGATCGAGCTTTGCGAAAAGGCCGAGGAACTGCTCGACGAGAAGTCGATCACCAAGGCTTTCAAGGAGTTGCAGAAACTCCATGAGAGCTGGAAGGAAATCGGACCCGTGCCGCAAGACAAGAAGGACGAAATATGGGAACGCTTCAAGGCGGCCACCGACAAGATCAACCAGATCCGCCGCGAGCATTATGCCAAGATAGAAGAGGAGCAATCCGCCAACCTCGAAGCCAAGAAGGCCCTGTGCGAGAAAGCCGACGAAATCGTCAACGAAGACTATCAGAGCGTCAACGCATGGCAGAAGAAGTCGGACGAACTCTCCGAGGTATTCGGCGTTTGGAAGACCATCGGACCCGCCAGCAAGAAAGACAACGAGGAAATCTGGCAGCGTTTCCGTGGCACCATGGACACATTCTTCGCCAAGAAGAAGGCTTTCTTCGCGGGCTTGAAGGACCGTCAGACCGAGAACCTTGAGCGCAAGACGCAACTCTGCATCGAGGCTGAGGCTCTGATGGAATCGACGGAATGGAAGAACGCCACCGAGCAGATGAAGAAGCTGCAAGAGGAGTGGAAGACCATCGGACCCGTGCCGAAGCGCCACACCGACAAGATCTGGAAGCGCTTCCGCGCCGCCTGCGACACCTTCTTCAGCCGCAAGAACGAGCACTTCAGCGGTCGCCGCACCGAAGAAGACGCCAACCTTGCCGCCAAGAAAGCCCTGCTTGAGGAAATCAAGGCGTTTGAACTCACCCCGAGCCGCAACGAGAACATGGAAGCCATCAAGGCGTTCCAGAAGCGTTGGATCGAAATCGGCTACGTTCCGATGAAGCACAAGGACGCCATCAACAAGGAGTACCGCGAAATCATCGACGGCCTCTTCGATGCCATGCGCAAGAACCAGAACGAGGCTTCGACCAACGAGTTCCGCGAGATGATGAGTTCGTGGAAGGACGACCCGAATGCCGGCGACCGCGTGCGCAGGGAAGGCAACAAGTTGCAGACCCGCATCCAGAAGCTGCGCGACGAAATCGCGGCCATGGAGAACAACATCGGCTTCTTCTCCAACAGCAAGAACTCGGAGATGATGCGTGCCGAGATTGAGAAAAAAATCAACCAGGCCAAGGAAGACCTCAAGGTCCTTGAAGAGAAGCTGAAGATTGCCGAGGAATAATCCAAGGCTTCAATAAGGCAAAACCAAAAAAGCACCTCGAAACCGAGGTGCTTTTTTGATGATTGAAACTCCGAGAGATTAGAAGTTGAAGCGGAGGTTCAGCGCAGCCGACCAAGTCGAATAGGTGCTGGCGTAAGTGTTCCAAGTGGGGTTGGTGAAGGTGTAGGTGTAAGGATTCTCCTCGCTACCATTGCCGTTGAGCTTCAGGATGTCGCTGCTGCTCAGGCGTTGCATGTTGCCCCAGCCTCTCCAGAACAGGTTGGCGATGTTCTTCACATCGATACCGGCGCTGATGCTTTCGCCACCGTGGAACTTATAGGTTCTCTCATATTTGAAGTTGAAGGTGTGTCTCCAAGGAGCGATGGCACCGCCACGCTCGGCATACTGACCGCGGTGGGCGCTCAGATACTTGTCGGCCTTGATGAAGTCGTTGAACTCTTCAGCGTTGGTGTAGGGGCTGCCCTCAGCCAAGAGTTGGCTCTCGGTCGGGATGTAGACCAAGCTGTTGGAGCCACCGTCGCCATTGACGTTGCTGGTCATCGTGTAGCTGTAGCGAGTGTAGCTGTAGCCGCCGATGTAGCAGTGGTTGAAGCCTTCATAGTAAAGGCCGATTTGCTCGGTGGTGTGCTGACCCGTGGCCCAAGTCCAGCCGGCATTCAAGAGGATGCGGTGGGGCGAGACATAGCTGCTGTAGCCAAGTTCATGGACGTTGGAACCGTTCACGCCGAAGGCGTTGGTGCTGAAGGCGGAGGTCACTTGGTCGCCGATGGCGTCGGTGACGTTCTTGCCTTCTGCATAGGTGTAGGCAGCCATCAGGTTGAGACCGCACTTGAAGTCCTTGCTCAACTGAGCGGTACCGGAATAGTAGTAACCGTTCTTGTCGGTGTTCGTGATGTAATAAGGAGTGACAGTGCCGCCCACTGAGTTCTTGATGCCTTCGCTCTTCCATTTCATTCTTGCTTCAGGCTCGCCAGGGAGCTGGATGGTGCCATCCTCGACGATGCCGAGCTTGGTGACGGCAACGGAGGTGATGTCCTTGTTGTAGATGCCTTCCAAGGTGGCTTTGATGCCGCCAGGAAGTTCGGCGTCGAAGGCCAAGCTGCTCTTCCAGGTTTGCGTCATCTTAAGGTTCTTGTCCATGATGGTGGTAGCCGTAGGAGCGGCGAGGTCGGCAGGCAGGTTCTCGGTGCCGAACAACGAAGCGTGGTTGGCAATGATGTCGTTCACGTCGGCATAGAAGCCAATCTGGGTGTCGTCGGCAGTGGCGTTGATGTACTGGTACTGCATGCAGTTGGAGTTACCCACGGTCGAAACGATCCACACGAAGGGCAGACGGCCGGTGTAGAGGCCCGAACCGCCACGGATGATGTACTTGCGGTCGCCGGTGAGGTCCCAGTTGAAGCCGAGACGGGGCGAGAAGTTGACGCGAGCCTTGGGCATGTCGTCAGTCGAGAGGCCATACATGGTGTTGTTTTCGCCGTCGGCGATGGCGTGGTGGTTGCCTTCTGCGTCATCCCAGCCCTCGGCAAACTCCTTGTTGTAGTTGTAGCCGCTGATGGAAGGATAGTAAGGCAGCTCGACGCGCAGGCCGAGAGAGAGCTTGAAGCGCTCGCTGAGGGTCATTTCGTCTTGGGCATACAGCGAACCTTGCATATAGTTGAAGGACGGGAACACTTGCTTGGGGTTGCCGCCTTCGCCGTCGCGGTTGTTGCCGAAGGTGATGGCGAAAGCCGTCGGGTTGGCACCATTGACGAAATCATCCCATGAATTGTAGACATAGTAGCCGGCACCGCCTTGCATGAAGCCGTTTTCGGTGTGGTCGAACTCATATTGGCCACCCAAGGTGAAGTTGTGGATGCCGGTGAGGTAGGTAAATTCGTCGGTCACCACGGCGGTCTTCACGTCGCGGAGGTTGCCATAGGTGAACGGGTCGGGACCGAAGCTGGTGTAAACGGCCTTGGTTTCGGCAACGCCGTCGCCGTCAGCATCGTAGTTCTCAAGGATGTCGACGGTGGGGAAGAGGTCACCCACGAAGCTGCGAGGCTCATTCTGGTGCGAATAGGTGGCACGCAGCATGTTGTTGGCGCGACCGCTCAGGAACGAGTGGTTCCATTCGGCAGCGACTGACGAGAAGTTTTGCTCTTGGAAGTAACGGTTGCTCTCGAAATAGAGGGCGTATTCGGAGGTACGGCCGTAGGTGTTGCGGTTGTAGGGGTTCGGGACGATGGGGTTCACCGAGTTGGAGGGAGCGGTCGAATACTTGTTCTTCACCAAGCTGTAGCGGATGTTGAACTTGTCCTTGTCGCTGATGTTCCAGTCCAAACGGGCGAGCAACTTCAGGTCAGGCGTGCTGGCACTGTAGTTCTGGTAACGGCCGGGGTTGTAGCCGTAGGTGCTTTGCAGATAGTTGCTGATCTCTTCCATCTTGGCAACGGTAGGACGGTTGTATTGGGTACCGCCAGGAGTCCATTCGTCGTCTTCGCTTTCGCGGGCAAATTGGGTCTGGCCGGGGTCAACGTCGCTCTGGTACTCGAAGTTCACGAAGAAGAACAACTTGTCCTTCACGATGGGGCCGCCGACGCTCACGCCGATGGTGTTGTCCAACGAGCTGGAGAGCTTCAGACGGTCGGGATAGTTGCCGAGTTCGTCCTTCACGCCATACTTGGTGCCGATGAGTCCGTCGTTAGTGAAGTAGTCGTATACGCTGACGTGCCAGTTGTTGGTACCGCTCTTGGTGACGGCATTGATGGCGCCGCCGGTGAAACCGCTGTGACGGACGTCGAAGGGTGTGACGTTGATGGTCATGGCCTCGATAGCGTCGAGCGAGATGGGGCTACCGCCAGCAGGCAGGTTGCCGCCGATGCCGAAGGCGTTGTTGAACGCGGCACCGTCGACGGTGACATACGACGAGCGGTAGTTGCCGCCGCCGATGGCCAAACCGTTGGAGGTGGTGGCAGCCTGAGGCGTCAGGGCCAGCACATCGTTGAGGCTGCGCGTGATGGTGGGCAGGGTGGCGATCTGCTCGGTGCTCACCGTGGTGGTGGCGCCGGCACGGTCGCTGTCCATGCCGTTGCTGATGGCCTCAGCCGAGACGGTCACTTCGCCCAAGCCGATGGCTTCTTCGTTGAGGCGGACGTTCAGAATCTTCGTCTCGCCCAAGGTGGCGGTAACGCCTTCTTGCTTCACCGTCTGGAAACCGACCATGCGATACTCAATCGTGTAGGGGCCACCGGGACGGATGTTGAGCAAACGGTAGTTACCGTTGGCATCGGCCACAGCGTAATACTGCGAACCCGAAGGGGTGTGAGTGGCAACAACAGTGGCGCCCGGAAGCGTACCCTTGTTGTTGTCCGTGATTTTTCCACTGATGCTCGAAGTGGTCACCTGGGCCATCAAGCTAATGGAGGCAATCATAGCCACGAAAAAAGTAAGTAACTTTTTCATAGATAATAATTTAATGTTAATAATTGAGTTAATTGTATTCGATTTTTGTGCTCTATTTTCCATTCCGTCCATTCCATTAGACCGTGCAAATATAAGGCATTCCTTTGAAATGTCAAGCCGATTTTTCGCAAACAAATCCCGTTTTTTTGCAAAAAGAAATCAACATGGTTTGTTAATAACTTGTAAGGGTTTGATTTTGTTTGGATTGGGAAACGGCAAAAACCGATTTCAGGACAAAAACACACCTTAATTAATATACGGCTTCCGAAACGATGAATTTCTTCCAAGGTTATGGATGCCGTGTCGATTTTTTTCCCTATTTTTGAAGCCTGAAAAACAAATCAACCCATGAAGAGACTTTCGATAATGGTGATGCTGACGGCCTTGGCCCTGTGCGTTTGCTCGTGCGGCGACAGCGTCTCCAAACCTTTCAAGGCCATGCAGGAGGAGGTGCAATCCATTGAGAAACAGATTAGTGAAACCACCGACTGCGACGACTTGCAGATGCTCAACTTCGGCATCCTCGGCTTGCGTTCCGACTTGGACAACCTCATCCTCTCCTCCGAGATTCCCGACACGGAGATCAGCCAACTCGACGAGATGCTGACCAACCTCGAAGCCACATGGAACGGCAGATGGGCCGTGCTCGACTGCGAACAGGCGTTGGGCACCGACGAATTTGACACCTCAGGCGAGGAAGACTACGAGGACTACGACATCCGATAACGCATTGTTTTTGCTATTTTTGCAACCCAAAATCACATCGTCATGGCATTCTTTTATCGACATAAACCCAAGAAATTCAACTACAAGCCCCGCTATTACGACCCCGAAATGCAGGAGTGGGAGGAGAAGAAGGCAGCCGCCGGGCTTGACTCAAAGCTGAACCACGAGGAACAACTCAGGCTGAAGATGCGCAAGAGCTGGAGCGTGGCCAAGGAGGAAGAGAGCAAGGAGGAACAACGCGCCAAGCTGATCCGCCGGATAACCTTAGGCCTGTTCATCGTGCTTGTTTTCTATTTGGTTTTCGGCACCCCGCTGATGGAAAACATCATCAGAGGCATTTCGGGTAAATAACGACGTTGTATGCTCGACATCATCAAACTTCTGCCCGACAGCGTCGCCAACCAGATTGCGGCCGGCGAGGTGATACAACGCCCTGCCTCTGCCGTCAAGGAGCTGATGGAGAACGCCTTGGATGCCGGTGCCACCCAAATCGACCTTGTGGTGAAAGACGCCGGCAAGTCGATGATCATGGTCGTCGACAACGGCTGCGGCATGTCGGAAACCGACGCCCGCCTGTGCTTTGAGCGGCACGCCACGTCGAAAATCAGCAAGGCGGAAGACCTGTTCAATATCCGCACGATGGGCTTCCGTGGCGAGGCCTTGGCCAGCATCGCCGCCATCGCGCAGGTGGAGCTGAAGACGCGCCGCCGCGACGACGAGGTGGGCACCAAGATCGTCAACGAAGGCTCGGTGGTCAAGGAGCAGAGCCTCGTGCCGATGCAACCGGGCACTACGTTCACGGTCAAGAACCTGTTTTTCAACGTCCCCGCGAGGCGCAACTTCCTCAAGTCGCCACAAGCCGAGATGCGCCACATCGTGGAGGAGTTCACCCGCGTCACGCTGATGAACCCTGAGATTGGCTTCACGCTCGTCAGCGACGGCAAAGAGGTCTACCATCTCTATCCGGGCAACCTCAAGCAGCGCATCATGGGCTTGTTTGGGAACAACTACGAGGAGAAACTGCTTCCCGTAAGGCAAGAATCCGACAGGGTGCGCATCGACGGCTACATCGTCAAGGCCGAGTTTGCCAAGAAGACCCGTGGCGAGCAGTATTTCTTTGTGAACAAGCGCTTTATCAAGCACGCCTACCTGCATCACGCCATCGAGAACGCCTTCTTGGAGATGATTCCCAAGGACAGCTTTCCGGGTTATTTCCTCAACATCGAGGTCGACCCCGCTGACATCGACATCAACATCCATCCTACCAAGACGGAAGTCAACTTCTTGGATGTCAAGTTGGTGTATGCCATCCTTCATGCGGCGGTGCGCAAGGCCATCGGGCAGCACAACCTCTCGCCGATGATCGACTTCGACGAGTCGGCTGAGCTGAACAACGACTTCGTTGCGGCTATGGGCATGTCGTCGCCCTTGTCGCTCCCCAACGTGCCCATCGACCCGAACTTCAACCCTTTCAGGAAAGAAAACGGGCCTCGCGAGTCGCATTGGGAAGGCGGTTACCAGCCCCAGCGAAACGCGCCTTCGGGCGACTGGCGCATCCTCTATGGCGAGCGCACCGATTTGACGGAAGGCCCTTCGGAACGACAGGAAGAAACGAAGCCCGAAGCCCGTTATCTTCAAGTGAACCAGTCGTTTGTCGTCACAACGGTGAAGTCGGGGCTGTTGGTCATCGACCAGCATTTGGCGCATTCGCGGGTGCTGTTCGAGAAGTTCCTGAAGGAGATGGAGAACCACAGCGGCGTGTCGCAACAGGAGCTGTTTCCGCAGGCCCTGTCGCTCAATGCTAACGACGCTTCGCTGCTGAAGGAGATGCTGCCCGAGTTGGAGAACCTCGGCTTCGTGTTGGAGCAAGCCAACCCCACCACGTTTATGGTCAACGGCACGCCTACCGACGCTGCGGGCTGCGATGCGGTGGCCTTGCTCGAAAAGATTTTGGACAACTATAAAATAAACCGCACCGATTTACAGTTGGATAGGAAGTTGAGCCTTGCCAAGACCATGGCAGCGCAACTTTCCCTCAAGGCGCAGACGCGACTTACGGAAACGGAGATGCAAAACCTTGTCGACCAGCTGTTTGCCTGCAATGTGGCTGAGGTTGCACCCAATGGGAAAAGAATATTTGTCATTATTAATATGGAGGATTTATTTAAATGAGCGAACAATACAGTCCAACGGGATTCAGGGTGTTGCCGCCTGTGGTGAAAAACCTGCTGATTATCAATGCCTTGATGTATCTGGCGACCTTTACCTTGACACGTTTCAACATCGACCTGACCGACGTCCTCGGCCTACATTTCTTCAAGGCCTCGGATTTCAGGGTTTACCAGATCATCACTTACATGTTCATGCACGCCAACTTCGGGCACCTGTTTTTCAACATGTTCGCCCTGTGGATGTTCGGCAACACGCTCGAAAACATCTGGGGCTCGAAGCGTTTTCTGCTGTTCTACATGGTATGCGGCATCGGGGCGGGACTGTGCCAGGAATTGGTGCAATACATCGAATACGCCAACTCCTTGGCCAATTACACTACCGTGAACGTGGGCGGGCAAATCGTTCCCATGTCGGTCTACCTCAACATGATGAACACCGTGGGGGCGTCGGGTGCCATCTACGGCCTTTTGTTGGCCTTCGGCATGATGTTCCCCGACTCGCGGATTTACCTCTATTTCCTGTTCCCCATCAAGGCCAAGTGGTTTGTCATCGGCTATGCCGTGATTGAACTCATCACGGGACTTACGGGTGCCGACAACGTGGCGCATTTCGCGCATCTCGGAGGTATGCTCTTCGGCCTGCTGCTCATCCTGTATTGGAGGAAAAACCCCGCCGGACCCAACAAGAATTTCAGGAAGCTGAAAGACGTTTTCCAGTCGTGGAAGCAGAAGTCGCGCATGAAATACACGCCCTACGAGGAGGTCAAGGACGAGCCGAGAGTGCCGCGTTCCGACGAGGAATACAACCGCCAACAGGCTCAAAGAGAGCGCAATATCGACGAGATTTTGGACAAAGTCGCCAAAAGCGGTTACGCGAGCCTGACGGAGGAAGAGAAGGAATACCTGTTCAAAAACAGTAGGTGACATGGCAAGGGAACGCGGGTTTTTCGGGAAGGTGTTGGTCTTTTTGTTGACGATCTTGGCCCTTGTCGGCTTGGTTGCCATGGCTTTGAGCGTCGCCAATGCCTACGTCAACCCGCAGCGTTTCATCTGGACGACCTTGTTTGGATTAGCCTTTTGGGAAATCCTTTTCTTCAACATATTGATATTCATTCTTTTGCTGCTTCTTCGGTCGAAAAAGGCTTGGATTTCCATCATGGCTTTGCTCATGGCCGTTCCGGGCTTTATGAAGTCGTATTCCTTTGGCAAGCCGACCGAGGCAACGGACAGCATTCGCATCATGAGTTACAATGTACACATGTTCAAGCCTTTAGATGCAGAAATGAATAGCGAACAGTTCGCCTATCAGGTGATTAATATGGTGCGCGACCAAAACCCCGATATTTTGTGCTGTCAGGAGTTCTCCGCTTTCAAGTCGGGCACTTCGCGACCGCAATGTATCGACGACTTCGCACAAGTTGCTGGATTCCAATATGTTTACTATAACCGAAAGAGCAATTATGGTGGCAATGTGGTGTTCTCGAAATATCCAATCGCCAAGGTGTCGGAGAACTCTGGCTTTGGGCAGGAGAACACCTACGGCGTGATGGTTTCGGTGGACGCGGGCGAAAAAGGCAGGTTTTATGTGGCCAACGTACACTTGCTTTCCTATATGATCACCGACGACGAGATTGACGTCCTGATGAGTTCGGCGGAGCGGCAGGACAAGTTGGACACGATAGGGAAGACGGTGCTCCACAAATTGGGCTATGCCTTCCAGAAACGCAGCGATGAGCTGCAGCGTGTGTTGGGTGGGATGCCCCAAGTCGACGCGCCGGTTATCGTGTGCGGCGACTTCAACGAGCCTCCGCTGTCGTACAACTACCGCCAGATGCAAAAGGCCGGTTTCGTCGACACGTTCTTGAAGGTGGGGCGTGGCATCAAGCCGACCTACGCCGGAAGGCTGCCTTTGCTGCGCATCGACTACATCTGGGCCGATGAAGGCGTCAATCCTTTGAATTTCAATCGATACCGATATAAAGGCTCAGACCATTATCCCATCATTTTGGATTTTGCGATGCAATAATATTTGTCGGCTGCCACAGCGTTTCGACAGGCTCAACGACCATGTGACAACCCCACAACTGAACAACTGACAACTGATAACTGAACAACTGATAACTGATAACTGATAACTGATAACTGATAACTGATAACTGATTAAGTATGACACTCATCAAATCCATCTCCGGCATTCGTGGTACCATTGGCGGCCAGCCGGGCGACAACCTCACGCCAATCGACATGGTGAAGTTCACCGCTGCTTTCGTCAAATTCATCCAACATCGCGGCACGAAACGGCCCAAAATTGTGGTCGGACGCGATGCGCGAATGTCGGGATTCCTTGTCAACCAAGTGGTTTGCGGCACTTTGCAGGCCATGGGTGCCGATGTGCTCGACATTGGGCTGAGCACAACGCCCACGACGGAAATCGCCGTGACAGGCATGAAAGCCGACGCCGGCATCATCCTCACGGCCAGTCACAACCCCGTGCAATGGAACGCCTTGAAACTCCTCAACGAGAAGGGCGAGTTCATCTCCGCCTCGGAAGGCGCATGGCTTTTAGACGTGGCGGCCAAGGATGACTTCGAGTTTGTCCCGATTGAGGAAATCGGTACATATCAGCAAGTTGACGGCTGGATGGACAGGCACGTCGAAATGGTTTGTCAACTGCCATTGGTCAACAAGGAGGTGATTGCGAAGGCCGATTTCAAAGTGGCCGTGGATGCGGTCAACTCGACGGGCGGCATCGCCATCCCGAAGATGCTGCGTGCCCTCGGCGTGAAAGAGGTCTTGGAACTCAACTGCGAGCCGATGGGCCGTTTCGCCCACACGCCCGAGCCGTTGGCGCAGAACCTGACCGACATCTGTCGCTTCGTCAAGGAACAGGGCTGCGACTTCGGCGTGGTCGTCGACCCCGACGTGGACCGTTTGGTCTTCGTCAAGGAGGACGGTGAGCTGTTTGGCGAGGAGTACACCTTGGTCTCGGTGGCCGACTTCATCCTGAAGCACACCCCCGGCCCGACGGTGAGCAACCTGTCTTCAACCCGTGCTTTAAGAGACGTGACGCAAAAACATGGCCAGCAATATTTTGCGGCAGCAGTAGGAGAGGTGAATGTGGTGGAAAAGATGAAGGAGGTGGGGGCCGTCATTGGCGGCGAAGGCAACGGCGGTGTCATCTATCCCGAACTGCATTATGGTCGCGATGCCCTTGTGGGTACGGCCTTGTTCCTCACGCAGTTGGCCGAAAAGAAGGTCAAGTGCTCGGAGCTGAAGAAGGAATATCCGGCCTATTTCATGTCGAAAAACAAGATCCAGCTAACGCCCACGACCGATGTGGATGGCATCTTGGCCAAGTTTGCCGAGAAGTTCAAGGACGAGCAGGTGACCACCATCGACGGCGTGAAGATTGACTTCGAGGAAGGCTGGGTGCATCTGCGCAAGTCGAACACCGAGCCAATCATCCGCATCTATAGCGAAGGCAAGACCGAGGCTGAGGCCGAGCGTTTCGCCGACATGATTCTGGAAGAAGCAAAAAAGATGGTATAATGGACGCGAGACTGCGAGACGCGGGACGCGAGCATAGAATCGTCCCGCGTCCCGTAGTCCCGTGTCTCGTGTCAAAATAGCATTATGAAACGAGGATTTGGAAGCGACAACCATTCGGGCGTGTGTCCGGAGGTTTTGGAAGCCATCGCCCGCGTGAACCACGACCACGCCTTGGCCTACGGCGATGATGAATATTGCGCTGCAACGGAACAGAAGTTCAAGCAGCATTTTGGCGAACAGGCGCGAGTCTTCTTCGCCTTCAACGGCACGGGATGCAACACGCTTTGCATCGATGCCATGACGCATTCGCACGAGGCCGTGGTGTGTGCCGAGACCGCTCACATCAACGTCGACGAATGCGGCGCTCCCCAGCGTATCGTGGGTTGCCGCCTGCTGACGGTGGCCATGCCCGACGGCAAGCTGACGCCCGAGTTGGTGAAGACCCGCTTGCACGGTTTCGGTTTCGAGCACCACTCGCAGCCTAAGGTGATCAGCATCACGCAGCCGACCGAACTCGGCACCTTGTACACCTTGGACGAAATCAGGGCTTTAGTGGGGCTGGCGAGGGAATACAACATGTATGTCCACGTCGACGGTGCCCGTTTGGGCAACGCTGCCGTGGCTTTGGACTGCACCTTCAAGGAAATGACCACCGACCTTGGCGTGGATGCCGTGTCCTTTGGCGGCACCAAGAACGGCCTGATGATGGGGGAGGCGGTCGTCCTCCTCAACCCCGATCTCTGTCCCAACTTCAAGTACCGCCGCAAGCAGGCCATGCAGCTCTGCTCGAAGATGCGTTTCATCGCGGCCCAGTTCGATGCCTATTTCGAGAACGACCTCTGGAAGCGCAACGCCTTGCATTCCAATAAGATGGCACAGTTGCTCTACCAAGCCGTGAAGGACATTCCTGGCGTGAAGGTCGTCTATCCCGTGCAGGCCAACGGCGTGTTCGCCCAGTTGCCCCGCAAGGTGTGGAAGGAGTTGCAAAACCACTATTTCTTCTACGACTGGGACGAGGATGCCGATGTCGTCCGTTGGATGTGCGCCTTCGACACGACGGAAGAGGATATCCATGCTTTCGCTGGATTGTTAAAGGAAATGATGAAATAAGTTCACTCCACCATAATCTTCAGGATTTCCACGTCGGTCTCGCGCATGCCATTGCGGCCAAGGCGACCGATGTGGTTGATGGTCTCCTCGGCGTCGCAGCCGATGATGCCGTCGCCGCACTGGAGGTTGTCGCCGTGCTTGCTCATCTCGAAGCCGAGCAGTCCCGCTTCTACCGACAGGGCAATCTTGCCCGCGCATGAAGGTTTCGCGCCGTCGCAGACGATGCCGGCGGCCATGCCCAAGGCGTTCTCTAAGGTGTGCTCGATGACGTCTAATCCGTGGCCCAACAGGAAGGCGATGCCGCATCCCGAGGCGCAGCCCGCGCTGACGGCGCCGCAGTAGGCCGAGAGCCTGCCGATGCCGGTCTTCTGGTGGATGGCCACGAGGTTGGAGAGGGCCACGGCGCGGATGGTGCGTTCCTCGTCGATGCCGAACTCCTCGGCGAAGGCGAGGACGGGCAGGCACACCGTCATGCCTTGGTTGCCGCTGCCCGAGTTGATGATGACGGGCATCTCGCAGCCGCTCATGCGGGC
>FLNV01001045.1_pt1 | contig 47127 bp, 53 predicted proteins | sample 1140351 | NCBI WGS metagenome assembly FLNV01 (sample SAMEA3878207, study PRJEB12797) | bioreactor metagenome | biome: Moose rumen | place: Sweden | collected 2011-10
GGTGATATCAGTCCTACTATCGTAGCTTCAGGTATGAAGGTGGCGCTGATCACCACCATCTTTGGCATTATCGTGGCGCTTGTCCTGCAGTTGTTTTATAACTATATCCTTACTAAGATAGAACATCTGACGAGTCAGATGGAGGAGAGTGCCATCACACTGTTGGATATTGCGATGAAATATAAGTTGACGCGATGAAAAACGAATGGATGATCGATGGACTGTTCTGGATGCTCTACGTGATGCTGGTGCTCACGGTAGTGGTAGCCCTTGTCTCGGTAGTGCGCGCATGGCTTCATCGTGACAAGTCAGCTGATGTGCAAAACCGCATTCCTGTGGCCCGCATCCGTTATGTGTCTGTCGGAGTGGTGGCTGTCTGCCTGTTGGTCACCTATCTCTTCGGTTCTCCCACCCCGTTGAGGATCAATGGAGTACAATATGCGGAGCCTTTCTGGTTGAAACTCTCGGATATGTTCCTCAATACCGTTTTCTTCCTGATTCTTGTTGCTGCCGTTATCCTGTTGATAAACAGTGGATACCGGTGGTATATGATAATGAGGAGCAGGAAAGGACAGACGAAAGGTTAGTGTATGTTACGAAAAAGGAAACGTCGGGTTGTACCCTCTCTGAATACCACCTCAACAGCCGATATCTCATTCATGCTGTTGATTTTCTTCCTGGTGACTACTTCCATGGATCAGGACAAGGGCATGACCCGTCAGTTGCCCCCCTTGGAAGAAGAGCAGCAGGAGGTTGTGGTGGATGTTGACAAGCGTAATGTGCTGGCACTGAAGCTGACGGATAGCAACGAGCTGTTGGTGGATGACAGTGTGATGGCCATTGAGAAACTGGGCGACAGCGTGATGGATTTCGTGAGCCATTGTCCTGACAGGAAGAAACATGTCATAACGCTGGATGTCAGTCGCTCAGCAAAATACAATACCTATTTCACCATACAGAATGAGATCGTGTCGGCTTATAATAAACTGAGGGACGCCTATGCCTATGCCTTATATCACCATGCCTATGGCGTCTGTACTCCTGAGGAGCGGGAAGCCGTGCGGAAAGAGTTTCCGCAAAGGATTGCGGAAAACTACCAGCCGCGGGAAGGAGGTGGTGTATGAGTATGTTCAAACAACGTCAGCGCCGGGAGATACCCCAGTTGAACATGGCCTCGATGCCGGATCTTATCTTCACCGTGTTGTTCTTCTTTATGATCGTAACCCACATGAGAAGCGTCCCGGTGATGGTGAGGCATCAGGTGCCTGCGGGCACGGAACTCACGAAGTTGGGCAGCAAACCCGTCGTCACCTATATATATATAGGTAAGCCCTTAGGTGGCGACGCTGACAGCGAACCCGTCGTCCAGTTGAATGACAGGATCGTGGATGTCACGATGATTGATGATTATATGTCGGAGTTGCTCAAGCGTTTAAGTAAGGAGGAGACAGAGCGGATGGTCGTGTCGCTGAAGGTGGATAAGGATATAGAGATGGGGCTGGTGAGTGACGTGAAGCAGGCATTGCGACGAGCCGATGTCACACGTGTGCATTATTCGGCTGTCGATGCAAGGAAAGCTAAGGAGTAACTCCTCCTTGTCTTTCCTTCTTACTCCGGGTGGTTAGCCTGATATGTTCGTATTTTTTATTCATCTCATGATTTTACTTCGTTTTTGTTTGTTTATTAATATTTTTTTGTATATTTGCATAAATATATAAATAATATAATAATGGGACAACATCAGTTAGATACTTTAGACAGGAAGATCCTGCACATGATAGCGGAGGATGCCCGTATTCCCTTCCTGGAGGTTGCTCGCGCATGTAATGTTAGTGGTGCTGCCATACACCAGCGTATTCAGAAGCTTACTAATATGGGGGTGCTGAAAGGGTCGCAGTTTATCATTGATCCAGAGAGTATCGGTTACGAGACCTGTGCTTATGTAGGTCTTAACCTGAAAAACCCGGAGAAGTTTGATATTGCCGTCGAGGAACTGAAAGGTATCCCTGAGGTGGTGGAATGTCATTATACCACAGGCGATTATGATCTTTTTATCAAGATTTTTGCCATGAACAATCATCATCTGCTGGATATCATTCATGATAAGCTGCAGCCATTAGGACTGTCGAGGAGTGAGACAATTATCTCGTTCGGCAGTGCTTTTACCCGGCAGTTGCCGATGCATGATGTTGAGATGTAATCATGCGGTAATCGTTTTGTTATAGCACCTGAGTCATAGGGCATAGCATGCCTTATGTCCGCTTTTCTTTATCTTTTTATATAGTCGACGAAGGAATAGTTATAATGATGTCGTTCGTCTGTAGTGTGTTTTTCCTCTTTCTCTATTATCCAGTCGTCGTATGGAGGAAAGAAAGCATCTGCCTTTTCGGGGCTATCGTCAATCTCTGTCAGATAGAGCCTGTCAGCGATAGGAAGTGTCTGCTTATAGATGCTGGCTCCACCGATCACGAACAGTTCCTCATCCTCCGAGCAATGACGGAGCGCGTCTTTCAGGGTAGGGAAGCAGTCGCAACCCGGCAGCTCCTTTGTCGTTCTCGACAGCACGATGTTCCGTCTGTTAGGAAGAGCTCCTTTAGGGAGACTCTCGAATGTCTTTCTGCCCATGATGATGGTATGGCCGGTGGTAAGACTCTTGAATCTTTTCAGGTCGTTGGGCAACCAGTAGAGCAGTTTGTTGTCTTTGCCAATGGCCCTGTTCCTCGCCACGGCCGCAATGATGTTGATCGTCATAATACGGATGTTTTGATTTTATACACTTACGGTCGCCTTGATATGATCCCACGGATCATAGTTCTCCAGTTGGAAATCCTCATAGTCGAAGTCGAGCAGATCCTTCACGTCGGGGTTGATGCGCATGGTGGGCAGTGGTCTCGGCGTACGTGTGAGCTGCAGCTTTGCCTGTTCGATGTGGTTCAGATAGAGATGGGTGTCACCGGTTGTGTGGATAAACTCCCCGGGCTTCAGTCCTGAGACTTGTGCCATCATCATCAGCAGCAAGGCATACGAGGCGATATTGAAAGGCACACCCAGGAAAGTGTCGGCACTGCGCTGATACAGTTGCAGGGAGAGCTTTCCTTCAGCCACATAGAATTGGAACATCGTATGACAGGGCGGCAGCGCCATCTTGTTCACCTCCGCCACATTCCACGCACTGACAATCATTCTTCGTGAATTGGGATTATGCCTGATCTGGCCGAGCACCTGTTGTATCTGGTCGATGGTGCCTCCGTCGTAGTCAGGCCATGAGCGCCACTGATGTCCGTAAACAGGACCGAGGTCACCGTTCTCATCCGCCCATTCGTTCCATATCCTCACCCCATGTTCCTGTAGGTATCTCACGTTCGTGTCACCTTTCAGGAACCACAACAGTTCGTAGATGATGGATTTCAGGTGCAGTTTCTTTGTGGTGAGCAGGGGAAACCCGTCTTCCAGGTTAAAGCGCATCTGGTTACCGAAGATGCTGATGGTGCCCGTTCCTGTACGGTCCTCTTTCTTCACACCCTCGGTAAGTATTCTGTTGAGCAGGTCGAGATATTGTTTCATGATGTTCCAATTTTATTGGGGACAAAGTTACGAAAAAACCTTGTAAAAGCGAAGCGATTTTGGAAGATTAACGCAATTCGGCCTGAAATAAAAGGCAAGTCGGGGAAAATCGAGGATGTTCAGTTTTAGGCTGAATGCAAATTTGGGAGGAATAAAGAAGTAGTTAGGTCTCTTATCCGTAACCCGTGAGATGGTCATGAGAGCCAGTTAAACTTCGTTAACCGGATAGGCAAGACGGGGCATAACAACGCACCTCTCACCACCCGTTTCTGATTCCGCAAACTGCTATATTTTGCATAGCGACAGAACCAGGAAAAGATAGTAGTTTTGCAGCCGGAATTTAAAAACGAGTAAGAAACATGAGCAGAAGCACATTTTCAGTACTGTTCTACGTGAACAGAGGTAAGGAGAAGAATGGCGTGGTGCCAGTGATGGGCAGGGTGACAATCAATAGAACTCAGAGCCAGTTCAGTTGTAAGAAAAGCATTCCGTTGACCCTTTGGGATGCAAAGGGTAACTGTGCCAAAGGACGGAGCAAAGAAGCCTTGCAGTTGAACCGTGACCTTGACAACATCAAGGCACAGATCATCAAACATTACCAGCATCTGGCAGACCGTGAGGCATTCGTGACGGCAGAGATGGTACGCAATTCCTATCAGGGGTTCGGCAGCGAATATGAGACATTGCTCAACGCATTCGACAAGGACATCGCCAGTTTCAGGAAGCGTGTCGGGAAGGACAGGGTAATAAGCACCCTGTGGGCAATGCAACTTTCCAGAAAGGACACGGCTTCGTTCATCGAATCCCATTATCGTCGTAAGGACATATCAATGCAGGAACTGACACCCGACTTTATCAAGGACTTCGCTGCCTATCTCAGCACGGAGCGTGGACTGGCAAGCGGCACCATCTGGCAACGCTGCATGTGGCTGAAAGGTGTCGTTCTGAGAGCACACTATAACGGCAAGATTCCCCGTAACCCGTTTGCACAGTTCCATATCAGCCCTAATTGCAAGGAACGTGAGTTCTTGACGGAGGAAGAGTTGAAGCAGGTGATGACCCATGATTTTGAGGATGCCGACTTGGCCTTTGTCCGTGACATCTTCGTATTCATCTGTTGGACGGCATTGGCTTTTGTGGACGTGAAGAACCTGACCACGGATAACATCGTGGACATCAATGGTGACAAGTGGATAATCTCACATCGCCACAAGACCAACGTACCCTATCAGGTGAAACTGATGGATGTACCCTTGCAGATCATTGAGCGTTACAAACACCTGCAAGAAGATAAGTACGTATTCGGCAAACTCAACTACTGGTCTATCTGCAAGAAGTTGAAGAAGGTAATCTCTGCCTGCGGGATAGAGAAACAGATTAGCCTGCATTGCGGGCGCCATTCATGGGCTACGCTCGCGCTATCGAAAGGCATGCCTATTGAGAGCGTGAGCCGTGTATTGGGACATACGAATATCGTCACGACTCAGATCTACGCCCGCATCACCTCTCAGAAGTTGAACGACGACCTGACGATGCTTGGCGACAAACTTAACAAATCATTCAGTAACATCAAAATGGCGTAAGACTATGGAGCAGAGAAACATCATTAAGTGGAGTGAACATAGTGAGTACACTGAACTGACTATACCGAGTGGAGAGATTTGGATGAGTGAGTCCGAACTGGTTGACCTCTTTGGCGTATTCATACCCAAACTGCGTAACACCATACAGATTCTCTACAAAGAGGAACAGGTCAAACCATACGAGGCAGAGCGGACTATCAGGCAGGAGCGTAACCTACACCTTACTGTATATAATATGGAGGTGGTCATGCTACTTGCCTTCCGTCTCAATTCCTATCAGGCGAGGGCAGTCCGCAGGGAACTGACGGAACGTATCAGCCGTGACCACAAGCCCTTTGAGGTTATCATGACTGCCGTTAAGGGTGGGAAGGAGTAATCATCCTGTCCCATATACGAGAGCAGAAAGACGGATGATCTGACAACCAGAACATCCGCCTTTCTGCCATTAACCTCTTTTACTGAGTTCGTTTCTTTTGGAGCAATGCGACGAAAACTATCCGTCATCCCTTGTCCTCCTTGCCGGATGGTAGCCTTTCTGAAGAAGAGCCTCCAGGTCACTCTCACGATAGAGAACCTTTCCACCTAACAGGACAAAAGGAATCCTGCCATTACTGCGATATTCCTGTAACGTCCGGCGGCTTATCTTTAGCGCCTGTGAGGTCTCATCATCTGTCAGGTAGCGTTCACCGTTTAGCATGGGACGGTAGTTCTCCGTTACCTGCCTACACAGACTCTGCAACTCATTCATCGTGTCCTTCAGTCTCTTGACGGCTGGGTTCTGTGATAAAATCAGTTCATTCATAATAGATACTATCTTTGGTTTCTATACTCAGTTTACTTGTCTCTCTTGTTGCGCTTACGCCAGATGGCATCCTTCTTGTAGTCCTCCACGTCTGTCAGGATGGCTTGTACATCCTCAGGCTTATAGAAATACTTCCCGTCAATCTTGGAATATGCCAGCTTCCCGTTGTCACGGAAAGTCTGCAAGGTTCTTGGGCTGATCTGCAACGTATCACATATATACTTGCTGTCCACCCACTTTCCAAGACGCTTGTCGGTGTCTGCGCCCCTGTTAAGCATTCTTTTCATTTCTGCGGCAAACTTTTCGAAGTCCGCCTGCATGTCATAGAACGTCCCGCGTTCAATTCCTACTAATTCTAACATTCTTTTTATCTCCTATTTTTATTATTGTTTGTTACTATTTTCTTTTTCTGTCGGCAAAGATATGTCTTTGTTCTGATAGCGAATGACAAGTTGTCAACAAGTTGTCATAGGATTTTCAGAGGTTTTAACCTTTTGACCTCTTTTTGATGATGCAAAAGTAGGGCTTTGGTCTGAGCCATGTCCGCAACTTACTAGGAAGTTGTGCCGATTTTTAACCGGACTTTAACACTTGCCGATGCAAAAGTATCGCGTTTCTTCCGTCCGGCAAAGGTTCGCTTACCCCATGACGATATACGGCTTCACACTGGCAGCATTTGTCACCTCGCCACTATCAGGTTTCTTTACCGGTGCAAAGATATGCAGTCAAATCCTGTTGTCCATCTTAGTTTCACCCCTTGGCTGCAAGTGGCGGTGTAATGTCTGTAACTGGCAGTTTGCATATTGTTGTCAGCATAGTTTTCAAAGTTTACATGCCCAACAGGGACAACACACAGAATCTGCTCGTTACAGTAAATCCACTTGGCAGAATATAGAAATAATCACATGCTTCAAAAGTAATTTGCAGGTGCAGTCAGCAATTTGGGGCAACAGAATCCAATCGTTTGGCGGTACAGACAGAGTATACTACTTTTGCACATGATAGTCGGTCAGCAGTGTAAACTCTGACCATAGTATAAACAATTTAAAAGTAGTATTTATGATCGTAAAAAAGAACGAGACCAAAGAGAGCGAGATGCAGTTCAGCGACGAGAGACTGAAGAACTTCATTCCGACATTGCCATCCCATGAGGACGGTGAGAGCCTTTCAAAGATTGCCGAACAGGTAGTTAACGAGAGAATCCAAAAGGACATCCCGCCAAGAAAAGAAGAAACAGCGACCATTGCCCATCGTGTGAGCAGCAAACAGCGCAAATTGTCGCTCGATGAATACCGTGCCACCTTCCTTCAGGTGCCGAGAATCGTCAACCGCCGTCCCGTGTTCGTCAGTGAGGATGTCCGCCAGCAACTTGACCTGATAGTCCTTCGTCTGTCAGAGACACGACGGATGAGTGTCACGGGACTGCTGGAAAACATCTGCAGACACCACATCGAGACGTACAAGGATGACATCGAGCAGTGGCGTAAATTGTGAACGATAAGACCAGACCGATGGGCGACGGGAGCGATTTCAACGCTGAAAGCGGTGAGCCACGGAAAACGTTGTTTGGAGTGGAAGCAAGGTTGTGTTTTCGTAACCCGAAAACTACCTCGCTCCACACCCCAAAGAGTCGCGCGGAGGGGAATCCGCTCCCGATGGTCGCAGATCCTACAGTCTGGTTACTGGCGTAAGACAACAATGACAGCAAAGTAAACAAAGGCAACAATGACAACATCAACCAAACCAACAGAGATGAGAGAACGTAGAAGCAAGGGAGGCAGACCGACACTGCCCCAGGCCCGCAGACTGTCGAAGTCTGTCACCGTCAAATTATCAAAGATTGACTACGAGACGCTTCGGATCAGAAGCCGAAAGGCGAACAGACGACTGGCGGAGTATATCCGAGAGACAGCACTACAGACGGAGCCGCCCACTGCACATACGACGGTGGACGCTGGCATATTCCGCAATCTTGCAGGAGTGGCGAACAACCTTAACCAACTGACGAAACTCACCCATCAGACAAGTCTCTACCGTACCAACTACAGATTAAAGGAGGTTCTTGACGGGCTGATGGAGATAATCAACGACTATCGTCAGGAAAAGGAGAAAGGACAGACAGCATGATAGCAAAGATAGTAAAGGGAGCCTCCTTCAAAGGTTGTGTCCAGTATGTAACAGGCAAGGACAATGCAACGGTACTGGCCTCTGATGGTGTATTACTCGGTTCTGTCAGTGAAATAGCAGACAGTTTCGAGTATCAAAGACAGCTTAATACAAGGGTATCAAAGCCTGTGGGACATATCGCGCTTAGCTTCAAATCGGAGGATAAGGACAAACTGACGGACGAGATGATGGCTAAAATTGCAAGGGAGTATATGGAACTGATGGGCATCAGGGACACGCAGTTTATACTCGTCCGCCATTACAATACAGCCAATCCGCACTGCCATTTAGTGTATAACCGTGTCGATAATAACGGCAGAATCATCTCGGATAAGTTTGAACGTAAGCGCAGTGAAAAGATTGTCAAGCATCTGAAAGACAAATACGGGCTGACGTATTCCGACGGAAAGGGACTGGTCAGAACGGAACGTCTGCACTACACGGAGCGCACTAAGTTTGAGATACAAAACGCCGTAAAGACTGCCCTACAAGCATCAAGGACTTGGCAGCAGTTCACAGACAGGCTGAAAAGGCAGAGTGTCGAAGTGGAGTTCAAGAGGCGCAGGGGCAACGACGATGTGATAGAAGGTATTACGTTCATCAAGGACGGTATGCGTTTCAAAGGCTCACAGATAGGTAGGCAGTTCTCATATGCTAAACTCAATGAAGGACTGGCGAATAATGAGCAGAGACAGACCGCAAATCAAGGGCAGACAAGGCAGAATGAGCAACCGAGGCAAGAGCCTAATTCGGACTGGCAAGGAACGTCTCGTTCTACATTTGACTTCCCGTCATTGGGATTGTTCGATACAAACAACCCTGTCTATGACCCAGCCGAGGAAGAGTTCCGCCGACGGATGCAACGGAAGAAAAAGAAACGTGGGCCGAAGCTATAAGCGAAACAAATAACAAGAGTATTCACTAGACAAAATCAAGAACACATGAAAGAAGAAGTAATTGAAAGCATCTTCGGTTGCTTAGAGCGTATCGAAGACAAGTTAGACAAGCAGCCTGTTCAGAGTGAGCAGGGCGAAAGTGAAAACAACGGGAATTTGGCAGAGGCATTGATGCCTTTGGTCGATACCATTAGTAGGACAAGCAGGAATCTCTGTGTCCTTCGTGACGGATTGAAGATTGTATCTGAACGCCAGAAGGAGGGTAGAAAAGAAGTGCTGGAGGCCATCGGCAGAAAGTTGGAGGAACTGTCAGCCAAAGGCGACGAGACTACGGCAGGCGAAATCCGAGCCTTGCGCCAGTTCATGAAAGAGCAGACGGACAAGCCACAGCACAAGAAAGTCACCCACGACCTGACAACTAAGACATGGTGGTTAGTGGGCATCGGCACTGTCCTTTTCTTCTGTGTGTCCCTGCTGGCAACTAAGATTTACGACCAGTCAAAAGAGATAGAGGAATTGCAATTAGCGGGCTGGAAATATCGGGCGTTAAGGGCTACACTGCCCGCCAACAACGCCAATGTGATATGGCTGGAGCGCAATGTATGGGCAGGCAATAAGGACGGTATCCGCCATTGCCAGCAGTTCGTCATCAACTACGAGGACTCCATCCGTTGCCGTCATCAAATGGAGATAGCAGCACAGCAACGCGAACAGGAAGGCCAGCGGCTAATGCGGGAATCCGATAGCATCAGAAAGAAACTGAAATAGCCCGATGAACAATACCGTCCATATGCCGATTGATAGCATTTGGACGGTGTTATATAAAAACAGACCCGACAGCTTGAAATTCAGAGGCTGCCGGGAATCAACGGTGCAAAGATAGGCATAATTTTCGAATATTGCAAATGTTTTGGGATTTTTTTTGCGAAAAACTATATGCACATCACTTTTCCGCTCACTGTGCCCACATGGTCGAGACCATACACCAACGAAGCCCCATCAACATTCATCCATTGGAAGAGTTTCATCATACGGGCATATTGGTTAAGAACGTATGAAGTATCAATCACCGCATTGGGGCGGGCAAAGCATATTGGCTCATGGTGGGCTATGCGATTGCGTAACTTGTTGATATAGTCCAGTTCTTGAAACACGTATGTGTTGTCATACCTGTGCTGGCGGGAAGAAGTTGGTTTGTTTGGGAATATCCGTAGGAGTCTTTGCCCCATCAGTGCGTAGGCAGCATTGGAGAACATGTATTTCCAAACACCGAACTCCATTTCCGACAGTAACTTTGAGTGTGAATAGTTGCCCTCACGCATCAGCCCGTTATAGGCTTTTTCGATAATCTTTCTTGTATTTTCTACACGGCGGTCATAGTACAACGCACCATTAGGCAGTATGGCATCACGCAGCCAGTCGCTGCCACGCTGAGATACCATCTCCTTGTCAATGCGGTTACGTAACACGACCTCAAAGCAACTGATGATAGTAAACATCTCTTGCGACAGCCGCAAATTATACCGATAGAGTGTCATTGCCCGTCGCGTGTCGTTATTGCAGGCGGCAAGGTATTTTTGCATCCTCTTGGCTGAGAAGAGTTCTTCAAATTCGCTGTATCTCATATTGAATTTTCCTTTCTGTGGTGCAAAGGTACAAAACTTTGGCGAGAATTTTTATATAGCAAGGTCATTTTATTCTCAGGTATGCAGGATTTTCGCACACCCCCAGACTATCTTTGCATGATGATTTATATTATTAATGCTAAAAATGAGAAGTAAAATGAAAGCAAGTATGATTCAGAAGAGCCTCGCGGTGGTCGCTTTCTCCGTCATCGCACAGGCAGCAGGTGCTCAAGAACACCAGACCTACAACGGCCCCTTCGGCAACGACAATGCCGGCACCGCCACCTATTCTTATTATACGGGTGATGATGGCAGGAGGATGTTCGACGGCAAGTACACCTACAAGAGAATTGACAAACGCAATGGCGGCTCTACTTACACAGAGACTGGTCTGTATAAGGATGACAAGCTGGAAGGTCTGTGGACGCTCAGTTTCAACGGGTCGATAAACGGCAACAAAGTAGTTGCTAAAATCACCCTCAGCTATAAGAACGGATTGCTCAACGGTCCGATGAACTATTCATGGCAAGAGACGGAAGATGGCAAGACGACTACCAAGCAGTATACCCTGCAGTTCAACGAAGGCTATCTGACTGGCAAAGCAACTAACATCAAGCTCGATATGCAAATCATCTCATACGCGTTCGACGAGAACCATCAGCCCAAAGGTCTCTGGACCTGTAGACTCAACCGTCCGTCTGAACAGTGGATGTACTGTATTCGTTATGCCGATGGTAAGTTGCTGGAGAGCTACACGGAGAATATGGCAACGGGCGACCGCACTGGACAGCGCACAGCAGGTGCTGACGATAGCGATGTTGGTCGTCCCCTGCTGAAAGAGATTAACAAACTCTTGCTACAGCCATACGGCTACAAGGAGATGCCCATCCGCAGCAGCCTCAATAAAGAACAGCAGTCGCACAACTTCAGGATTATCAACGCCGAGGGCAACAAGTACGGTTTCCTCGGCTACCAAGGGTATCATGACTGACTGCTGACAAAAGGAATATTGACAGAAGTATAGCATTTTTTCGCTTTCAGCATTGTCATTTCAAAAAGATTTTGTATCTTTGCCACCAGATTCGGCTATGTGCCGTTTCGTTGATATACTGAAATGCGAAGCAATGTGCTTCATTCTCACCAAACGGGAACCTGAGAACTCCCTGTCCCACTACAACCGTGGGCTGCAAAGTGAAGGTGGGGAATGTCGTACAGTTGTTTCCGCGCTCAAGGGCGCGGACTTCTGTCATATTCCACCTTCAAGGTTTTCTCAGGACCTCCGTTGCAGAATAATGGCTCGAAGTCTGCGCTTCAGTGTATATATGAACTAAAAACATAAAACGATGATGAAAGAAACAGAATTACAAGAAAAGGTATATGAAGGAGTCATAGAACTTGCCGTCACTCTGATGCGACAAGGCAAGACAATGACCTCAGACGAACTGACTGATTGGATAAACAGTAATTATCCAGGTTTCCAGCACCCCTACGGAAACTCCCGTGGTGTGCCGCAAGCCGCCTTCCGCCGGGCAAAAGAAGCCAACAACCAGGAAGGCATGGATGCACTGGTAAAAGCATTCACCCACAACGATGGCACCCCGCTTTGGCAGGAATAACTAAAAACAGGAGGACAGTATCATGCTCACAAAAATGGGAAAGGCAACATTCAAGTGCAAAGACTGTGGCGAAACCTTCGAGACCTTCTACACCGAGGGCGGCATCAGTAATGAGCAGCGTTTGCCCTCCTGTCCGAAATGTGGTAGTGATACAAGGAAAACAAATATAATTGATAAGATAAGAATGATATATGTCAGAGGTAAAAGGATTTGAAGCAATATGGAGTCTCAACAACCCCAAACTAAGGGAAGTTTATTTTGGACTGTCTGAAAGAATCTCGAAAATCTTTCGATCCAAGAGAAATATAAATCTCTTGGACATTGCAGGTATTGAGGAATGTAACGAAGGAAGACATAGAGAGATTGAAAAAAAGAATTCGGAAATCCTGTGGTCGTTATTTAACCATCAAGATAAAAATGGAGAGTTTTCATTCCTATTTATGTTCCTCAATACATTTTTCCCAGAAGCTCATGTCTTTAATAATCCTCCAGACACAATCGATAAAGAGAAATACATCCCACTCAACAACAAGAGGATGGATTTGTTTATTGAAAAGAAAGGTGAATATGCCGTAGTCATAGAGAACAAAATAACAGAATATGGGTTTCAGCCTAACCAGATTAAAAACTATATTGACGGAATTCACTCTTTTGGCTTCGATTATCAACAGATATATGTCATTATAATGGTGGGGACAAATAAAGAGTTTAAGAAAAAGAATAATTTTAAAAAGTGTCAGGAAAAGTCCACCTCCTTCACAATCAAAACAATTACCTATGATGAAGGAATTCTAAAATTTTTGAAAGATATACTTGACAAGCCTATAGTTAAAGAAGATTGTAATTTGTACTGCGCAATTAAACAATATATCTTTTATTTACAAGATAAATATAACAAGTTCACTATGGATAAAGAAACTATAAGGGATATGATTGATGTTTTAAAAATTGACAACACCCCATTTGCGGTGTATTCCCAAATTGACAAAATGAAAAACAAGAAAGAGGAAGTCGATGATGCATTAAAGGCTTTGAACAGTCTAGCTATAGAAGTAGCAAAAGAATTTTTTGTTACAATGAAAACAGAACTTGAAATGAAGACTGATAAAAAGTTATATGATACTGAAACGGAAGGAGAACCGGGAATCTATCACAGAATCACGAAGGATACTTCTCCAATAGACATAATTATAGCATACGAAAATGAAAATGGGCTGTTTTACGGATTGAAAATCCCCGACAATATTGAAGATTCTATAGTAACTGATAACAATTATAAGGACGCAAAAGAGAAATTGTCAGATCTTTGTAAACGAGAACTACCTAGAAAAAACAACGACAATAAGTGGTTTGGGTGGAATACCATAGCACCTGAGTGCATTGAAAAATTGGGAGAAAAATATATAAATCTCATTGATAGTGTATATAAAATTTTAGAGATATGATAAAACCTTGGGTCGGAAATAAATATGGGCGCGACGGGGTGTTCAGGAAACGTATAATGATAATATGCGGTTGGCTTTGTTGTGATGAAGAATTGACAGAGCGTGATGATAAAATATTCACAACCAACATTTTCAAAGCTTACTTCCATAGCCTAAAAAAGAATCAAACTCGGTACTACATTAGAACATTTAGAAGGTTAGAAGAACTGCTGGTTGGAAGAACTATGGATGTACGTGAGAGAAAAGAAGTATGGAATTCACTGCTTTATTATCCTTATTGTCCTGTTCTTATAAAGATGTCTGGGAGACCAACAAAAAAAGACCTTAACGGAGCAGAAGATTTGTTTTTTCAGGCTTTGAAAGATTATCAACCAGAAGGACTAATAGTTATTGGGACATATACATTCTCGCTATTACCTGACTCTTACTATGTAAATACAGGGACTTTAAAAGTTGAACATGGAGAACTCATTTTTGGGCGCTATGAAATAGATGACATTCTGTCAGTTCCATTGTTACAAATCCCTCACCCACGCACTCTCTTTTTCCCAAGAGAGGAAACCAAAGAGATGGTTAACATTTTCATAAACGGTATTAGGAAATATGATTATGAAAAACTTATTAGCGAAAGCAAAACTTCACCATATGATTATATAATTGAGGTAATCAGGAACGACGAATGCATCCAAGACAAAGATAAAACAATAGAGAAATTCGGAACAATATATGATTGGCTCAAAAATAAATGTTGTGATGATATTTTCTATTTTGACGAGAATAAAGGTGCGTTTAAGAAGCGGACGAACAATGTAATAATAGGATATGTCGTAATAGCGATAACAATGAACATCGAAGAAGTAGAGGAAAAAGCATACAGTGAGTTATTCCTAAACTCTAAAGGAATGAAAACAAATGTGAAGTTTTATAAGTTTAGGGCAAATAAGTACATAAATGGAGATGACAAAAAAAATGGGAAAAACAAACTAAAGTCTTCCCTTATTAATAAAATTAACCGGATTAATAAGGAACTAGAAGAATTGAAGCTTAAACATCCTGATATACCAACATTCGACTTATAGGTTACATAAGGTTACGTAATTTGTTTGAAGGAAACGTAAAGTTTTCCTGTATGTTTCCTCTCTTTTTTAGAAATCGAATATAATCTTGTATATTTGCAGCGGGATTCAAGAAGGATTCCGCTTAATTATTTTAAATATGAATAAAGTTTATTCAAAGACGCAAATCGCCAATCCAGGATTGGCTGTGTCAAACAACGAGATTGAAGAGAGTGTGCGCCGACTGATGGAAGGTGTACCTGAGTTGAAAGGTGGTCTGACAAGTGATGCCGATGTGTTTGAAGAGGGGATGAGGAGTGTCCTGCCTAATCTTTCTCAAACGGAACTATTGGTGTTCTGTCGTCTGAACCGCGAGAACCAGATTGGTTTCTTTAAAAAAAAGCTGCAACCACATGCAAGTTCAGCAATTCCTGACGAAAGCCTGACAGTTGAGCACAAGGCCGGAATAGGGGGCGACATGAAAACGCTTATCGTAAGCGAATTAGCAGCTTTTTACAATACGACAGGAGAGGGAGCTGTCTGGGTAGGCGTTAGTGACCAAACGAAACGGCCAACTGGGTTGGAGACGCAGATAGCTTGTCTATATCCAAAAATGAGTCGCGACAAGTTTGAAGCAACCGTACTTTACAACGTTGCAAGGACATGGACTGGCGGGAATCTGGACTTTGTAAGCTCCCTGACGTATAATTGGAAATTGTTTCAGGACCATCTCGTGCTTGAGATTCGAGTGAAACGCTCTAATGATAAAGGCATCTCACTCGTTAACCCCAAAAACTGGGCTTTTCCAAAACGCATTGGAACTAGTATGAGCCTATTGCGTGGCTATGATATGGTAAATGAAATCAACAAAGTACAATCATGACAATACATTTTATTAACTAAATTAAGGAGTAGTTTTATGGAGGACGACAGACTTTTGTACGACATCGATGATGAGGAGTACGAGAACATGACAGAAGAGGAGAGAGCAGAAATCTCGGAAAGGACGATGGATGATGCGCTCGAAATGATGTTCCCCGATGGAATGGATGATGACTAATTAAAACCTTCACTTTTCTCGAAAATTTACGATTTAAAAGATCCAAAGAAAAAATGAAAAAGAGATTCTTCAAGCCCTTTGTTGACTCCGAGTTCGAGAAGGCATTTGTGGGAAGCGGATACTGGTATTGGGAGCAAGTTTTTATCGCTCCCACTCGCCAGAGAGTGATGCGCCGTGCAGGTACCGCGAGATATTGCACTAGTCTTTTCGTATCATCCTTCATCAGTCAAGTATTGGCATAACGATCTCGACAAGTTGAAAGGGTATATACAGGTGCTACATGAATAGGTTTTTGCTATTCTATAACCAAATTTATTTTGAACAATCATAAAAAAACGAATGTAATATGAACGAAGCAGAATTAAAAGAGCAAGTCTACAATGGAGTCTTGATGCTGGCCATCTCAATGGTTAGTCAAAATAAGACGATGACATTAAGTGAATTGGCCGATTGGATAAACAAGAACTTCCCTGGTTTCCAGCACCCTTACGGAAATTCGCGTGGAGTGCCCCAAGCCGCATTCCGCCGGGCTCAGGCTGGTGGCAATCAGGAAGGCATGGATGCCCTTGTAAAAGCGTTCACTCATAACGACGGCACCCCACTTTGGCAAGAATAACTAAAAAATAGGAGGACAACATCATGCTAACAAAAACGGGGAAAGCAACGTTTAAGTGCAAAGACTGTGGGAAAAACTTCAAAACCTTCTACACCGAGGGCGGCATCAGAGCAGGCATCAACCTGCCGCATTGCCCTAAGTGCGGTAGTGAGAATACGCAGAAAGCAACAATCTTGGATAGTATTTTATAGTAAAAACAAGCCTGTCTTTCTTACCTAAAATTTGTTGTGGCTATGCGGGAATTTCGCAGAGCCACGCACTATTTTTGCACCGTAAATTAAAACAAAATAGGATTAATTATGAAAAATTTTATCATTCAGTGGCTTACCTTTTATATTGTGATGCTTGGCGCATGTGTATATCGCTGGAGCGACGTCGATGTGTATTTGGTTATTCTCGCAGTGACAGGCATTATGCTCACACTGTTCCCCTTGCTGCTTCTCTCGCGGAGAAAGGTTTTCATAGCGTGGCTGAGTAAATACCAATTGTATCCGTATAATATCATTGCATTGGCACTCATCCCGATGGTGATGGGTATCCTGATAATTTCAAGTCAACTCAAATGAAAGATGGAACCTGATACAAAAATCAAGAATATAGAGCGTCGGATGGTTGCCATATATCAGACTCAATGTGGTCGAAGCAAGGAGTACAAAGCGGTAGAACGTATCAACGATCTGAAACTTCAGCGTTGGTGCTTGATGCATGACAACTTCGAATGGACAGACGAGAATATCGCCAGACTGGAAGCCGCAAACGAGAAGATGAAAGAGGCGCTGCTCGATATGCGGAGGCGGACTATTGAGGTGTATGAGTCGCTGAACAGTTGGTGTACTCCAGACAAAGACCTCTATGTGAAGGGAAAGTTGTGGGTGGAAGATATGTCTTTCGACGGATGGGAGCAGGACGAAGATATGGAAGCCAATTTGTACGACATCTTCACTCGTTCTCCGTATTGCGGCTTCTACGTCAACAGTGTCAGTATGAGTTACGACCTCATGCATGATGCTGGAACCACTCATTGTCCTGAGAATTATGATACGGAGTATGAGTTGCTCTATCTGCATGACTCTATCGACAACTGGAATGAACTGATGAATCGGGAAAAGACGGATCACTTGCATCTCGTCTATGGGGTACATAATCTGTATGAGCATTGCAACTGGGCGCTACAAGACTTGTTGGGCATCCGCTCCTATTACACAAAAATCGAGATAGAATACGATAATCGATAATAATTTTGTAACTTTGCAGGCATGAAGGATTACCTACGACGCAACATCTGGATACTGAGCGAACTGTACCAAAATCCGAAGGGGCTGACCTACAAGGAGTTTGCCGAGCGATGGGAACAGAGTTCGCAGAACATACTGGGAACATCGCTACCCAAGCGGACGTTCGCAGACTGCCTGAGGGCGATAGAGGAGACGTTTGATATTGACATCTCCTCGGATGCTCGTAATGGCTACCGCTATCGCATTGTGCAGCGTGACTGGCTGGAGAAAGACTCGGTGAAAGACTGGGTGCTGTCCGCCTTCGCCATGAATGGGCTATTGCAAGACTGCAAGGGGCTGCGAGACAGAGTCATGTGCGAGGATGTGCCGTCAGGAAATGAACATTTGATGAGGCTGTTGGACGCGATGAAAGAGAATCGTATTGTGGAACTGACGTATAAGGATTACTACGATGAATCGTCACTGCAATTAGAGTTATGTCCTTATCTGGTGCGACTATTCCGACAGCGGTGGTATGTCGTGGGTAAAGTTTATGAAGCCGCTATCAGGCGGTTTTCGCTTGACAGAATATTGTATCTTGAAGTCTCTGATAAGTGCTTCAAATTACCGCGAGACTTCTCTGCTGATGCCTACTTCGAAGGTGCTTTCGGCATCATCGTTGAGCCAGAAGAATATGACGTGGAAACTATCCGTCTAAAAGCCTACGACATCAACCACCGTCGTGAATATCTGCGCTCACTTCCACTGCACCATTCACAAAGAGAGATAGAGCAGGCTGTAGACTATTCTATCTTTGAATTACGTCTGGCCCCGACTTATGATTTCATACAGGCCATATTGGCAATGGGCAGTGAAGTAGAAGTGCTGGCTCCAGAATATGTCAGACAGGAAATCAAGTGGCGAATCACAGAAATGCATCAACGTTATGTATAACGTTAAATTAGACATCGGTATTTGGTTAACTCAGAATTTTATTATACCTTTGCACCCGATGATGAGTCATAAATGGTTGCAGGCTCAGCATCGGGTGTTCTTTGATGCAAATTATAGCAGAACAACGAATTGAGAACGGTCTCTTATCCGTAACCCTCAAAATCCCCAATCTCCCGAATTGCCTTTATACAAAGAAATCCTGCAATTTCTTCCAAAGTTACTAAAAAACGAGAGCAGAACAAAATAAGTTCACTTATTTTTTATGCCGAGTGCATTGTAAGTTCGCTACGCAGTAGCAAAGTTACTAAAAAGTCTGTAACGAAAGACGGATTTTGGAGAATTAACGCAGAATGCACGTAAATAAAAGGCAAGTCGGGGAATAATGGGGAATCAAAGGACGAAGGGAAAATGCAACAATCTTGTCAAAACTGAATGCAAAAGAAGAAAAAGAGACGTGGTCCTAAATTGTAAAGTGTCTTTTTAAGCACTTTTCAAATTAAAAATGAAAACAAGCGAATTGTTTGGTTGTCTCAGTATTTTGTTGTATCTTTGCACCCGATGATGAGTCACAAAAACGGCTGGTGGCTCGTCATCGAGTGTTCTTTGATGCAAATTATAGCAGAACAAGGAGATTAGTACAGTCTATTAACCGTAACCCTCAGAATCCTCAATCTCCCAAACTGCCTTTATACAAAGAAATCCTGCAATTTTTTCCAAAATTACTAACAACTCAATATACCATGTTACATAAGATATGACTAAACGTTCTAAATTCTCTCGAGAATTCAGGGCAAAATACCACCTTTTTCCGGGCTTTTAGTACCTTTTTCTCTCCAATTCTCGAGAGAATTGGATGTTGCTGAGCAACAAATGGAATAAGAGCCCCCCTCTATCCCCCCGAAAGTGGGAAGAGAAAGAAGATGTAATTATCGCTAACAATCATCATTTCAATAACTTTCCTCCCCCTTCGGGGGAGTTAGAGGGGCTCCATTTGTGTCAACCTCGTGACAACCTGTGACAGCCTCTGACAGGTTGCACGCCCTTTGCTACAGCGGGTTTTGACAACCTGACAACCTTCTTCAGAAAAAAACTACTATAGAATATTTTTTTTCAGTTTTATGCGTCATTGCTTTCACCATGTTTGTTTAATATGTGTTAAAGCGCATAAATTTCTTCTTGTAATCGTACCTTATTTACATGGAATTTCTTAGATTTGTAAAGAATTACTATCTTTTAAACAAATGAGCATTATGAGAAAGATATTGTTGTTGATGGCGCTGGTGGTGTGTACAGCCACACAGGCAGGAAAAGTGGTGACCGACAGTATTAAGAGTAACATCCTGGGAACATGGGTGAAATATAACGTCTATCTGCCCAACGGCTTCGACAGCGAAACGCAGGCTCATTACCCTGTGGTGTATCTGTTGCATGGTTTCACGGATGACTATACGGCATGGCGTGACAAAGGACAGATGCAGACGGTGGCTGACGAGCTGATAGAGACCGGTGAGGCGACGCCGATGGTGATCATCATGCCAAATGCCGGCGGCCCCAAGACTTACGAAACGTGGAATGGCTATTTCAATATGCCGGGATGGAGCTATGAGGACTTCTTTTTCCAGGAGCTCCTGCCGCAGGCAGAGAAGAAATACAGGGCTGGTGGCTCCAAGGGTCAGCGGGCCGTCATGGGTCTGTCGATGGGTGGCGGAGGCAGTACTGTATATGGTCAGCGTCATACTGATCTTTTCTCTTCTGTCTATGCAATGAGCGCATGGCTCGACAGCGATGGAGGGCGTCAGCGTGAGGCAGGTGTTGACGATAAGGTGTACCTTGTGACAAAGGCCGTTCGTGAGCATTCTGCCCTTGACTTTGTCCGTGACGCCGATGAGGCTACTGTTCATGCGTTACGCACCGTGAAGTGGTTCATCGACTGTGGTGATGACGATTTCCTCTTTGACCTGAATGTCCAGCTCCATCAATTGATGCGCCAGAAACGTATCAAGAGTGAGTTGCGTATCCGCAACGGGCAGCATAACTGGGAATATTGGCATCAGGCCATCCGTATGGCGTTGCCGTTCGCATCGCGGAACTTTGACAAGTAATCTTCTTGAATGGGATAGACTTCCACATGGGAATTACGTTTCATATTTTATGAAACGCAGATTTAGTCGAAAAGGGACTGCCGGAATCAGGTAAACAGATAATCTTACTCCAAGACTACCGGTAATTCTTCCGGCAGATGACTGCTCTTGATCTTCCACTCCATGGGATAGAGGTTGTTGGTGCGGTTGCCGAGGTTCTTGACAAAGCCGATGGGGTGGTGACGGTAGGTGAGCAGGACAAACTCTTTAGGCATCGACTCCTGTAGGGTGATGGTCTCTTTCCGAAGATACTGTAATGCGGTACGCATATCGATATCCATCGTGGGGAAGGCGCTGCTGTTGAGTGCAGAGGAGAGGGCGAGGGCATGACAGGGGATGAGGTCTTTGCCTTTGCTGACAGCCATGGGCACACCCGCATGGAGGATCTTCAGCGATTTGTCAGCTACACAGAAACTGTCGTAGCTATAAGCAGGGATCGCCGATAACAGATCTTCCTTCCATACCATTTGGTAGTCGTCCTGTTGGAGTAACCATTGGGGCAAGTGTACCTTATTTGTTTTTCTGCCATATTTGCTCTTATCCTTTTTCTTGCCACTGAATACCTCTCCGTCATTCTTCCGTATCACCGCCATGAAGAGTCCTTCGCTCCGTGTCATTCCGGGGATAAAGCGATAGACAGGGTAGGGGAAGGATTCGACGAGAGAGGGGCTGATGCCCCATTCCTCAGAAATCGTAACGGGCAGCACCTCCGCGTCATAATGATCGAGGATATAGCGGATATTCTCCTCATTCTCTTGTCGGTTGAAGGTACAGGTGCTATAGATGAGGATCCCTCCTGTTTTGAGACAGGGCCAAATGTCATCGAGAATCTCCCTTTGCAGTTGTGCACATTGATCCACCAGTTGGGGTGTCCATTGCTGTACGGCTTCGGGTTCTTTACGGAACATCCCCTCACCGGAGCAGGGCATGTCGGTGAGGATCAGGTCGAAGTAAAGTCCTGAGCGACGATAGTCTTTCGCATAGTTGTTAGTGACGATGACGTCGGGGTGTCCCTGCTTCTGAATATTCTCAGCCAGGATATTGGCGCGGTGACGCATCGGTTCGTTGGAGAAGAGAAGGCTTCCTTGTGGAAGGTTATTCCTCAGAAGTAATGATTTTCCGCCGGGTGCCGCACAGAGATCCAAGACCGTGACAGGTTGAGTGACATGCTGTCGGAGTATCTCACTGATAAACATAGATGCCGCTTCCTGTACATAATAGAGTCCGGCGTGCCAGAGAGGGTCGAAGGTGAACGGTGGTCGCTGACGAAGATAATAGGCGTTGGGGCACCAGGGTATCTCTGTGTCGAGGATATCGGGTGTCACCTTCATCTCCGCTGCTATTCGCTGGTTGAGATGAATGCTCACAGGGCGTTCTGCTGAGAGACTCTCTTGATAGCGCTCCCATCGTTCGGTGCCCATCAGCGGGGCCGTTGTCTGTTCGAAACCGTCGGGAAGTAACATGGTTGGGAATTAATAGTTAATTTTCGGACATACATAAAGTAAGTCCCTACAATTTTCCATTGCCTTCGGCGATTATCCATTATCAATTTTCAATTATCCATTTGTTGCTGAGGGCACAAACTATTCTTCGAGAATACGTTTCAGTTCCTCATCGGTCTTGAGGAGTTTGTCCTTGCAGAGGGTGATGAGTTCCTTGGCTTTCCTCAGTTGAGTGGTCAGCTCATCGATGTCGAGCTCGTTGTTCTCTATCTTCGTAACAATCTCTTCCAATTGGCGCATAGCCTCCTCGTATTTTACTTGCTTTTCCATATCTTGTTGTTTTCATTATCCATTATCCATTGTCGGGGACAGGCACATGACAGAGCCAGTCCCCGAGTGGAGTTTTATTCCACGACAGAATGGATGGTGCCACTGCTGAGACGAGTTTCCAAGCGGTCGCCCGACTTCAGTTGCGCGGCATCCTTTACTGTCTTTCCCTTATGTAAAGTAATGCTGTATCCCCTTCGGAGGATATGCTCAGGGTTGGCTGCCTCTATCTGCTGCTCCAACAACTGCAGTCGGTAACGCTCACCCATCATCTTCTTCTCTGTCCAGGGGCGTAACATCCTTTCCATCCTCTCATGTCTGTTCTTCTCTTTGATGACAAACCTGTCGATAGCGGAGAGGAGGCGATGGGTGTATTGCTGCAGTCTGTTCTCTTGTCGTGATTTTACGGAAGAGAACAGCAGGGTGATCCTGTTCGACAGTCGGTTGATCTGTGCCTGCTCTCTTTCCATGCGCAGGGAGATGGCCCTGTGGATATCCTGCTGTGTTTTATTCAGGTAATCGTAAACCATCTTGAGCTGGTTGATGAGGAACGCGGCTGCGGCAGTAGGTGTCTTCACTCGTGTATGTGATATCATATCCAAAATGCTCTCATCGCGCTCATGTCCGATACCGGTAATGATAGGCAATGGGAAGTTGGCGACATTCTCTGCCAGTGCCAGGGTGTCGAAACCAGACAAGTCGGCTGTCGCCCCACCACCACGGATGATGACGACACAGTCGAAGGGAGGTTCATCGCTTTCTCCAGTGAGCCGTTGGTGATTCACCTTATAGATGGTGTCAAGGGCATGGATGACAGACTCCTCCACCTGCTCCCCTTGCATGATGGCAGGAAACAGTTGGGTACTGAAACGAAAGTGATATTCGTTACTGTCCAATTGATTGACGAAGTCACCATAGCCAGCGGCACTCTGACTCGAGATAACCGCAATATGCTGACAGAACATCGGTAGGGTCAGGGATTTCTGAAGGTCAAAGACGCCCTCCTCCTTCAATGTCCGGATAATCTCCTGTCGCTTGCGCATCATATCACCGATGGTATAGGTAGGGTCGATATCGGTGATGATCCATGAAAAACCGTAGTTCTCGTGAAATTGCGGATATACCTGAAGGAGTACCTTCAATCCGGCATGCATCCGTTGACCGGTGACCCTCTCAAACTTTGGTCTGACGGCCATCCACGTATTCTTCCAGCAACGGGCACCGGCTTGTGCGACAGGTGTGTTTGATCCCTCTTCTTTCTGTATCAGTTGCATATAACAATGACCGCGCACCTCACGCACCTCTGACAACTCAGCCTCTACCCAATATTCATCAGACAGGGTGAGTTCGATGGCCTCTCGAACCAGTTGGTTTAACTCAAAAAGTGTCAGTGCTTTTGTCATATTCATCATCAATCGTCTTTTCCTCTTTGATAAGCTTTGTAGAAGTCGGGCAGACCATAACCATAGATATTATCAGGATATTCTGTGTTATCTCCCGACATCCTTACGAGGTCAAGAATCTCCTTGGCGGTTTTATCCGGCAGCGCCTGCCACAGGCAAGCCACCCATCCACAAACCTGCGGGGCAGCGAATGAGGTGCCGGAACTGATTGTCATCGTCCCTCTTCCACCAACCAGCCAGGGGTTGCCCAGTGCCACCACATCAGGTTTTACCCTGCCGTCGGCGGTAGGACCCACTGAACTATAGGGTGCGTTGATACGTTTGTCGTTGATGGCGCCTACTGCCAAGATATCCGTAGCATCAGCAGGTACGCCGATTTTTTTCCATGACCCCATGCCGCTGTTACCGCCGCTGTTGACATGGACGATGCCTTTGCCTGCTAACATCGAGGCGGTGCGTGATATCAGGGAATATCTGCCGGTGAGGTCGCGGTAACGGTAGCCGCTCTCTTTCTTGTCATATTCGTGATATCCCAAAGAGCTGTTGATGGCATCGCAGCCAACGGAGTCAGCAAACTCGACAGCCATCGCCCAGTAATCCTCCTCGGCCGGAGACTCAGTAGGGCCATCCTCACTGCGCAGTAACCAGTAGGAAGCCTCTGGTGCCGCTCCCACAAAAACGTGGGGGATACAGGTGCCCATGAGCGACAACACCTTGGTGCCGTGGTCTAACTGTTCATAGATATTCGCTTTCCTGTCACGGACGAAGTCACGCGTGCCGATGACGTTTATTCCTTTTAACGCCATAATAGTGTCAGCATTCATAAAGCCGCCGTCCAGTACGGCGATCATCATCCCTTTGCCCTTAAACCCCATCTCGTGAAGACGGTGCCCGTTGAGCATCTTTGTCTGGACCTCTGCCTTTCCATAATAGTTATCCTCCTTGTTGTTGAGATTCATCGGTCGCAGTGAATCCCTTTTGGCCGTGATGTCGTCAATCTTCGGTTCTTCCCATACTTCAAGGATACGACCTACAAACGGCAGTATCTTCAGACGCTCTACCTCCTTCTCTTTCTCACTCATGATCACCACCGTGTTATTCCACTTGCTGCATCCGAGCACCTGTATGTTTTTGGATGCGATAGCCTTGACATACGTTGGGTTGACAGGCAGGTCAGTGGAGTCAACTTCCAAGTGCTGACGTTGCCGGCGCATGATAGCCCGATGCGAGAGATACTTCTCCGGCCGGTCTAAAGAGTAGGGCGTACCCTCCTTATCCGTGAGATATATTCTGTAAACAGCTCTCTTTCCCACAGGATATTTTGTGGAATGCTTGTCGGTGGCTTGTGTGGAGAGTATGGTTAGTGTACTGATGAACAGGAATAATAATCTTCTCATGATTGTCCGTGATAGATCTGTTATATTTTGTAGGACAAAAGTAATGTTATTTTATGGAAAAACCAAAAAAAACAGAGTGATATGGATTATTTTTCTTAATTTTGCAAATGAAAACAGAATAGTCATTATGGACAACAAAAAAGCGACATTAGAACTGGGCACCCAGCCGGTGGGAAAACTACTCTTGCAATATGCATTGCCTGCCATCGTGGCGATGGTTGCCAGCTCCTTATATAATATGGTGGACAGCATCTTCATCGGTCAGGGAGTAGGACCGATGGCGATCTCCGGTCTTGCCATCACCTTTCCTTTCATGAATCTCTCGGGTGCCATCGGTGCTGCCATCGGTGTGGGTGCCTCCACACTATTGTCGGTGAAGCTGGGGCAGAAAGATTATGATACGGCACAGATGATCTTAGGTAACTCGGTGGTGCTGAAGATTATCACCGGTATTCTCTTTGGTGCGTTATGCCTGATATTCCTTGACCCTATCCTCTATTTTTTCGGTGCGACAGAGAACACCATCCCTTATGCGCGGGATTATATGTTCATTATCCTGTTGGGTAATGTGTTCACACATCTTTATTTCGGCATGAACGCTTTACTGCGCGCTGCCTCAAAGCCTCGTCATGCCATGTATGCCACGATCTTCACCGTCGTACTCAACACCATCCTCGACCCTATCTTTATCTACACCCTCAAGATGGGTATACAGGGAGCGGCCTTGGCCACGATCATCTCTCAGGTGACAGCTCTCTGTTGGCAGATATGGATATTCAGCAACCCCAAGGAGATGATCCATTTCAAGAAAGGCATCTATAAGCTCGACAGTTCGATCATCAAAAATATCTTAGCGATAGGAATCTCACCATTCTCTATGAATGCCTGTTCATGTATCGTCGTTATTTTCATCAATACCGCTTTGGTCCATCATGGTGGTGACCTGACAGTAGGCGCTTATGGCATCGCTAACCGTATCGGCTTTATCTTCTTTATGGTAGTGGTGGGCATTAATCAGGGAATGCAGCCGATAGCTGGGTATAACTATGGAGCACAGCGATTGGACAGGATGATGCGGGTGTTGAATCTCTCGATTATTGCCGGTGTCTGTACAATGACGGTGGGGTGGCTCATCGGTGAGCTGTTGCCCTATCCTTGTGCCCGGCTGTTTACCACCGATGAGCAGTTGGTGAATATGGCTGTCAACGGTATCCGGATCAATATGGCTGCTTTTCCCCTGATAGGATTTCAAGCTGTGGTGACGAATTTCTTCCAGTCTATCGGCAAGGCGAAGATCAGTATTTTCCTATCGTTATCACGGCAGATGCTGTTCCTCTTACCCCTGCTTGTCATCCTCCCGCCATTCTTAGGTGTTGATGGTGTGTGGTGGTCGTTGCCGCTGTCGGATATCATAGCCTTCATCGTAACTTTCATCATCATGGCTCGTTATATGAAAAGATTCAAATTACAACATAAAACATTAAGTAATGGAGAATAAGAAAATCATTATTAATGTAGGCAGACAGTTAGGTGCCGGTGGTGGTGAGATAGCACGTACCCTTGCCAATGCTTTTGGTGCTACGCTCTACGACCGTGAGATTCTTAACTTGGCAGCTCAGGAAAGTGGCTTTTCTCCACGTTTCTTCGAGGAGGCGGATGAGCAGCGGGGGTTCCTCCGTTCCCTCTTCCATATTCATACCTCTCACCTCCCGGATAACAGCTTCTATCCCAGCGACTTCACACAGGAACGACTTTTTGAGTTCCAGTGTGCCGCTATCCGTAAGGCGGCGGATGTGGGGTCGTGTGTCTTTGTGGGACGGTGTGCTGATTATGTGTTGCGTGACCGTGATGATATTGTGAACATCTTTATAACAGCAAATGATGAAGACCGTCTGAAACGAATCCGCGAAAGGAGAAACTGTGATGATGAGGTCGCTGCCAAACTTATTAGTAAGATAGAGAACAAACGCTCTTCTTATTACAATTATTATACGAGTAGGAAATGGGGATTTGCCGACAACTATGATCTCTGTATCAACTCCTCCCTGCTGGGCATACAACAAACGGCGGTGTACATAGAGCAGTTTGTTAATCAGTGGTATGGCATGAAGAAGGATAAAGGATCGGCAGGGGAATGAAGAAGATAGGAATCATTAGTGATACGCATGCTTACTGGGATGACAGATACCTCACCTATTTCGAGTCCTGTGATGAGATATGGCATGCGGGGGATATAGGATCCATGGAGGTAGCACAGCGTCTGGCGGATTATCGTCTGTTCCGGGCTGTCCATGGGAATATCGACGGCGGTGATGTACGTCGGCTTTATCCTGAGATTCTTCGCTGGCGATGCGAGGAGGTGGACGTGTTGATGAAACATATCGGTGGTTATCCGGGACATTATGATGCCAGCATCAGAAGTTCCATCTATGCCAATCCGCCGCAGTTGTTTATCAGTGGGCATTCCCATATCTTGAAGGTGCAATACGACAAGACGCTCCATCTGCTGCATATCAACCCCGGTGCCGCCGGCTTGTCGGGATGGCAAAAGGAGAGGACTTTGGTAAGATTAACCATCGAAGGCAATAAATTCACTGATTGCGAGGTTATAACATTAGGAAGATAAATGATAAGTTATGAAAACAATAGTTATTACCGGTGGAGCCGGATTTATTGGAAACCATGTGGTACGCCTCTTTGTGAATAAGTACCCCGAGTATCACATCATCAACTTAGATAAGTTGACCTATGCAGGTAACCTGGCTAATCTCAAGGATATAGAAGATTATCCGAACTATGAGTTCGTGAAGATGGATATCTGTGACTATGAGGCTGTATGTCAGCTGATGAAAGACAAACACGTGGACGGTATCATCCACTTAGCGGCGGAAAGCCATGTGGACCGTTCGGTTAAAGACCCCTTCACCTTTGCCAAAACCAATGTGATGGGAACGCTCTCCTTGCTGCAGGCAGCCAAGGTGTGTTGGGAGTCACTGCCCGAGCGTTATGAGGGGAAGCGTTTCTACCATATCTCCACCGATGAGGTGTATGGTGCCCTTGAACTGACGCATCCGGAAGGTGTCGAGCCGCCTTTCTCTACCGCGGCATCCTCTGAGCAGCATCAGGCCTATGGCAAAGAGTTCTTCTTGGAGACAACCAGTTATAATCCTCATAGTCCGTATTCTGCCGCCAAGGCTGCCAGCGATCATTTCGTTCGTGCTTATCACGATACCTATGGAATGCCGACCATCGTGACAAACTGTTCGAACAACTACGGTCCCTATCAGTTCCCGGAGAAGTTGATACCACTGTTTATCAACAATATCCGTCATCGTAAGCCATTGCCGGTCTATGGCAAGGGTGAGAATGTTCGCGACTGGTTGTACGTGGAGGATCATGCTCGTGCTATCGACCTGATCTTCCATAAGGGAATGATAGCCGAGACTTATAACATCGGCGGTTTCAACGAGTGGAAGAATATCGACTTGATCAAGGTACTCATCAATACCGTTGACCGACTGTTAGGTAGGGCAGAAGGGGAGGATCAGAATCTGATTACCTTCGTTACCGACCGTGCCGGTCATGATTTGCGTTATGCCATCGACTCGTCAAAGCTTCAGCGCGAACTGGGTTGGGAACCTTCACTTCAGTTTGAGGAGGGAATAGAGAAGACCGTCCGCTGGTATCTTGATCATCAGGAGTGGCTCGACAATGTCACTTCAGGTGATTATCAGAAATATTATGAGAATATGTATAAGGACCGATGAGAAAGATATTGTTATTAGGCTCAGGAGAACTGGGTAAAGAGTTCGTGATTGCGGCCAAGCGTGCCGGACAGTATGTAATTGCCTGTGACCGTTACGACCATGCCCCTGCCATGCAGGTGGCTGATGAGTGTGAGGTGTTCTCCATGCTCGACGGTGAAGCGTTGGAGGCAGTGGTGAAAAAACACAAGCCCGACATCATCGTGCCGGAGATTGAGGCCATCCGTACGGAGCGACTCTTTAAGTTTGAGGAGCAAGGTGTCCAGGTGGTGCCTTCCGCACGTGCCGTGAACTATACGATGAACCGTCGTGCCATCCGTGACTTGGCGGCACGGGAGCTCGGACTGCGTACCGCCAAGTATTTCTATGCCAAGACCTTCGAGGAGTTCAAACATGCTGCTGATGAGATCGGTTTCCCTTGTGTGGTGAAGCCGTTGATGTCTTCATCAGGTCACGGACAGAGTTATGTGCATAATGATGATGAGTTGGAGCAGGCTTTCCGTGAGGCGATGGAGGGTTCTCGCGGAGATGTCAAGGAGGTGATTATCGAGGAGTTCATCGACTTCGATTCTGAGTTTACCCTCCTCACCGTTACGCAGCAGCATGGATGGCCCACCTTGTTCTGTCCACCCATCGGACATGTGCAGAAGGGGGGCGACTACCGTGAGTCATGGCAACCCTACAAGATCTCTGATGAGGCACTGAAACAGGCGCAGTATATGGCAGATAAGGTGACGAAGGCCCTGACAGGTGCCGGTATCTGGGGCGTGGAGTTCTTCCTCACCAAACAAGGAGAGGTAATCTTCTCAGAACTGTCACCGCGTCCGCACGATACCGGTATGGTGACCCTCGGTCACACCACGAACCTCTCTGAGTTTGAGTTGCACTTCCGTGCGGTGATGGGATTGCCGATACCGGCTATCCATCTGGAGCATGCCGGTGCATCGGCAGTCATCCTCTCTCCGAAGGAGGCTTCCGCACCTGCCGACAGTTCATTACTCGATTATAACTTCGAGGAGGCACTGAAGGAAGACCGCACCCGTATACGTATCTTTGCGAAACCTGAGGCACATTTCGGACGCCGCATGGGTGTGGTGCTCTGCTATGGTGAGGTGGGTGATGATGTTAATGCACTGCGCGATAAGGCCAAGCGACTGGCCAAGACTGTTTTGGGTACTGATCCGTACATGAAGAAATGATAGGAGAGATTATCGATTTACCAAAGATTACCGACCCTCGCGGGAACCTGACGGTGGCGGAGCAGATGAAGAATGTGCCGTTTGATATCGCACGTGTATATTGGACATACGACGTGCCGGCCGGCGAGTGTCGGGGAGGACATGCCCACCGCACTTGCGAAGAGGTGGTTGTTGCTGTCAGCGGTTCCTTCGATGTGGAGGTGTTCGATGGGAAAGAACGAAAAACCTATCACCTTAACCATCCTTATCAAGGACTATATATCGGCACGGGGGTGTGGCGTACGTTGGAGGACTTCTCTTCCGGAGCTGTCTGCCTGGTGCTCGCATCGGAACTTTTTGATGAGGATGAGTATATCTATGATTACGAAGAGTTTTTAAGATACGTAGGGTGTTCGAGATAAGACATTATACTCCTGACAAAGAAGCTGAGTGGAATCAGTTCGTGGAGCAGTCGAAGAACGGTACGTTTCTCTTCGACCGAGGATACATGGACTATCATCAGGATCGGTTCGAGGACTATTCCCTGCTGTTTTATCTTGACAACAAACTCTATGCGCTGCTGCCTGCCAACCGAAAAGGGGATGTTCTTTACTCTCATCAAGGACTCACCTATGGAGGTTTGGTGATGGATGAACACTGTCGGACAGCTCAGATTTGCGAATTGTTTAAACGGTTGAATGAATATCTGAAAGACGTTGGGTTCCAAACTGTTATATATAAACATATTCCATCTGATTACTACCAGTTACCATCTGATGAGGACCTGTTTGCATTGGCGGGTGTTTGTCGGGCCACTTTACACTCACGTACAGTTTCCTCTGTGGTAGACCTTACCCATCGGTTGCCGCTCTCACAGTTACGGAAAAGAGGGGTGAGAAAAGCAAAAACGCATCTGTTGCAGGTGATGGAGACTGATGATTTTGCGGCCTTCTGGCAGATCCTGGGAGATAATCTTCAGGAGAAATATCATGCTTATCCCGTGCATTCTTTAGAAGAGATAACATTGTTACATGACCGTTTCCCGAAGCATATCAAACTATATGTTGTGAAGAAGGACGAGGTGGTGATAGGTGGTACGGTACTTTATGTTACTCATCATACTGTCAAAACCCAATATATCTCTGCCAATGAAGTAGGGAAACAGTTAGGTGCCATTGATCTGCTCTTTGATACGCTCTTGAAAAAATACGCTTTCGAGGGTTGCCGTTATTTCGATTTTGGCACCTCCAACCGTCCTGAAGACGATACACTGAATGAATCCCTGATCCACCAGAAGGAAGGCTTTGGGGGCAGGGCAGTGTGCTACGACACTTACAAGTGGACCCTTTAATCAAGGATATGATGTCGCAAGAAAGAACCATACCATATCTGCCCTTGCAGAAGATCAATAACCGTTATGCCTCGGATATAAAGCAGGCAATCAACGAGGTGGTTGACAGTGGCTGGTATCTGCGCGGTCAGCAGACACAGTTGTTGGAACAGGAGTATGCCGAGTATATCGGCACACGTTACTGCGTAGCATGCGGCAACGGACTGGATGCATTGACACTCATCCTCCGGGCGTATAAGGAGTTGGGCGTTTTGCATGATGGTGATGAGGTGATGGTGCCTGCTAACACGTATATCGCCAGTATCCTTGCCATCACAGAGAATAACCTCACACCTGTTTTGATGGAGCCTCGGATAGACACTTTCCAGATGGACGACACACTGATTGAGGAGCGGATTACTCCCAAGACAAGGGCTGTCATGCTTGTACATCTTTACGGAAGGTGTGCCTATACGGAGCGGATCGCGCAACTGTGTGACAAATATCAGCTCTTGTTGATAGAGGATAACGCACAGGCACATGGCGCACATTTTCCATCTTCCATTTCCCATTTTCCATTTAAGAAGACCGGTTCTTTGGGCCATGCTGCCGGTCACAGTTTCTATCCTGGAAAGAATCTGGGAGCCTTGGGTGACGGAGGTGCCGTGACTACCAACGACAAACAGTTGGCGGAGATAATCAGAGCTCTTGGCAACTATGGCTCTTCCAAGAAATATCATTTTGATTATCTGGGTAAGAACTCCCGAATGGATGAGATTCAGGCGGCGGTGCTGCGTGTCAAACTGCGACATCTGGATGAGGACAACGGCCGGAGGCAGGATATCGCCTTACGCTATATCCGTGAGATCAACAATCCTCAGTTACGATTGCCTTCGGAAGAGTTTGTGCGCAACAGTGTTCATCATATTTTCCCGGTGTTGTGCGAGGAGCGGAATCATTTGCAAGAGTTTCTTTTAAATAATGGGGTAGAGACGATCATCCATTATCCGATACCGCCGCACCGGCAACCGTGTTATGCTGAGTGGAATAATCTCTGTCTTCCGGTGACAGAGCGGATTCATCGTCAGGAACTCAGCATCCCGCTTCATCCGTTGCTTTCCAACGAGGACATTTCCCGAATCATTCTTTTAATGAATGCTTTTGAGTAAACGGAAAAGTCTATCTTAATCGGTAGCCCAGTGTGATACTCAGGCAGCGGTTGCGGAAAGATTGAAAGAAGTCGTATTCTTCTGGAATCTTCGACAAGTTCTTGACATCAGTCAGTCCTAAGTAGTATAATAGCTCTAAAGAATATCCTTTGTACTCATAGACTATTCCTAATGGTATGCCGAAGTCAAGCGACTTAAACACTTCAGAATCTGCTAAATGAGATTTGTAATAACTTCTGCCACTATCGTATTCCAAGGGAGAGGTGGATGGTTGTGGGTAATAATTGATTGCAAATGGCATATCCAATTGCATCTTATTACTCAGGTTAAACCCTAACTGAGCACCACCTTCAGTATGAAATGTTCGAAAGCAGGTATGTAGATGTTTGCCATCAGAGGGAAAATAATGTTGGAACTGGTAATCTTGCCATCAGCCCAACCGGCATCTCCAAAAAGGTTTCCTTCCTCATTGATGGTGATATCAGAATACTGACCCTCTATATTCGCTCCTTGCTGAGAGTACATAGCACCTAATGAGATACCCAGTACATTACTCACTCCATATTCCAACTCTGCTCCGGCAGTGAAACCTGCACGGTATTTATATACATGGTCAGAACTGCTGAGGGTAGAGAGATTCACTCCCACCTTCGGCTTGACAGAGAACTTCCCTACGGAGTTCTGTGCCGCCATTGTCATGAGCAGACTTGTAAACAGAAATGATAAGATGATTTTCTTCATAATCTTGTCTTCGTTAATTTTTTACGCTGCAAAGTTAATCATTTAGGACAAAAAGAAAGGAAGTTAAAGTGGAAAACTTCAAACTCCCTTTCTTGTAATTTTTGGAAGATGACTTACGGCATCAATAGGATTGTGGCGCTGCGGGCTGCCTGAGCACCCATCACCAGCACCTGTGCGATATCAGCTGTCTTTGAGGGACCGCTGATGAATGTGCCATAGCCATCGAATTTCTCATTGAAACGGATACGCTTGTAAGCCTCGTGCATGTTGTTGACGACCTCTGATCTCTTCAGGAGGATAACGAGATTCTCGGAGATGAAGCAGACAGCCTTCTCTACCATTGCCTGGGGTACCCATACGCAGGCGTTCTCTGCCACGCCAAACTCTCCTTTGATAACACCCACGTCCGTGCCGTTGAGACCCTGAGGTGATCCTATCGTGTCAGGGTTGCGGGTGGCGATGGTAACCTCAGGAAGGTTGCTCGCGATCTCTTTTGCATCGGGATACAGTTTTTTGATGATATCGTTGATGTCCTCACCTTCTTTCACCTCAACCACCTTACCACCCACGTTCTCAGTCATAGAGATAAACTGAGCCAATGTGTCAGGGTAGGTGATACCCTTAATGTCAGTAAGGTCGGGCATGTCATACCGCTCTCTTATGTTTGCTCTGTACTTTGACAGAATATCTTCTTTTTTACTCATTGTCGGAATGTTTGATTATTTAACTTTACCTTTTCTCCATAACTCTTGGAAGGAGTTCTTCGGGAATGTCATCATCTTATGACCACCCTGTGCCCATGGGTTGATACCGCAGTTCATGAGACTGTCGGGAACCCAGTTGGCCATGGGCGCAAACTTCATGGCTGTATTATATATCGCACTGCTGCCATAGAGCATCTTCATGCCCTTACACATCAGTTTCTTCTGTGGGTTGGCCGTGCCGAAGTCATCGAGGTTCTGACGCCACTGATAGATCTGGTCACCCAGATTAATCTTTACCGGGCATAGGGTTTGGCAACTCAGACAGAGCGTACATGCGGAGACATTACCGCTATGCTCCTGCGGACTGCGCAACATACCGAGATTGATACCGATAGGACCGGGGATGAAGTAAGAATAGCTGTAACCGCCGGAGCGACGATATACCGGACAGCTGTTCATACAAGACCCACAACGGATACACTTCAGTACCTCCCAGTGCTCGGGGTTGGCGATGAAGTCGCTACGCCCATTGTCCACAAGGATGATATGCATCGGTGCCGCAGTGGGACGTGCCTTGCGGAAGTGTGAGGTGAAGGTAGTGGTGGGCTGTCCCGTTCCTGCACGGCAGAGCATGCGCTGGAAGACGGCCAGACAGTCGTAGTTGGGAATCACCTTCTCCAAACCGATAGCTGCGATGTGGAGCTTCGGACAAGAGGTGCTCATATCAGCATTACCCTCATTGGTACATACCACGATGTCACCAGTCTCGGCGATACCGAAGTTGGCACCTGTCATACCGGCATCAGCGGTAAGGAACTCATTGCGCAAGCTCAGACGCGCCATATAGGTAAGGTAGGTCGGATCATGGTTACCCTTCTCCGTGCCAAGTTTCTCTTCGAACAACTCACCCACATCATCATGGTTCAGGTGAATGGCGGGCATCACGATATGGCTGGGCTTCTGACCTTTCAACTGGATGATACGCTCACCCAAGTCGGTCTCCACCACCTCAATGCCATGCTCCTCAAGGAAGGGGTTCATCTCACACTCCTCGGTAAGCATACTCTTACTCTTGACGATCTTCTTTACCTTGTGCTCGGTGAGAATCTCCAATACGATCTTGTTAAACTCATCGGCATCCTTTGCCCAGTGAACGATACATCCGTTCTTCTCAGCATTGGTGGAGAACTGCTCGAGATATTGATCGAGATGGGTAACGGTATGACGTTTGATGGCTGATGCCTTCTCACGTAACTGCTCCCATTCCTCCAGTCCGTATGCCATGTTATCTCTCTTGGTGCGCACCGACCAGAATGTCGCGTCGTGCCACTTTGCATATTTTTGGTTCTTTAAGAACTCTTGCGCTGCTTTTGAATGTGCTGTACTCATAAACTAATGTTCAATTCTTGACTTTTCACTTTTCACTTCTCACTCATTACAGTCCTGCAGCCATGATCTCAACGGCATGCTTGAATTGTATGTTCATGCCTTGTTTCTTGGCTACACCAGCCATGTGCATCAGACAAGAACAGTCAGGACCGGTGACATATTCCGCACCTGTCGCCATGTGACGCTCCACCTTGTCCTTACCCATCTGCTCACAGATAGCAGTCTCCTCAATAGAGAACATTCCACCAAAACCGCAGCACTCATCAGGACGCTCCGGCTCTACAACCTCACAACCTTCAACGAGCTCAAGCAAATCCTTGATCTTGTTGAATTTCGTGATGTGCTCCTCAGAGGGTGAACTCAGTCCTAACTCACGCACACCGTGACAGGAGTTGTGCAAACTGACTTTGTGAGGGAATTTGCCGGGAAGGCTCTTCACCTTTATCACATCATGTAAAAAAGCCACCACATCCATAATCTTGTCGGAGGTCGTGCACTCATGCTTTCCTTTCAGAAGACGTGGATAGTTGATCTTTACAAATGCTGTACAACTCACAGATGGCGCTACAACATAGTCAAAATCCTTAAACTTGTCCTCAAACTTCTCTGCCAGAGGGATTGACATCTTCTCAAATCCGGCATTTGCCATTGGCTGTCCGCAACAGGTTTGATTCAACGGATATTCCACATCCAGACCTAAACTCTTGAGAAGTTTATAAGTTGCGACACCGACTTCTGGGAAGACGGCATCTACGTAACAGGGAATAAATAAACCGATTTTCATGTTATTATATGTTCGCTTAATAATAAGTTGATAGTTATTCGTAAGGAAATGTTATTTCTTGTTGCAAATATAATGAAATTAATTCTAAAAATCGTAATATGCTTTATATAAACTTGTTCATTTTACACTTTTTAACAATAAGGTGTCGTTCTCGCAGGTGTCAGATGCAGATTCTAAACTGAATGTATGATTCTAATTGAGGGGGCAGGACCAGTGGTTCTGCCTCCCGTTTCTTTTGCCTATAGCTTGACGACCGTCTTTTCACGAATGTCGGCACTGCTTGATCCAAAGAGGATGGTGTAGGTACCTTTGTCTGTCTGCCACTGGTGGGTATTCTCGTTCCATGATGAGAGATCCTGGACAGGGATTTCCATCTGCAGGAGCTGACTTTCTCCCGGTTGCAGCTCACGTGTCTTTGCAAAGGCTTTCAGTTCTTTGACCGGCTTCTCTATCTGTTTGTTCTTAGGAGCTTTGACATACACCTGAACCGTTTCTTTGCCAGTCATACTACCCGTGTTACGCACGTTGATACTTATGGTGATGGCATCGCCAGAGAGGTTGGCGACAGGACTGCTATATTCGAAAGTGGTGTAGCTGAGGCCAAAACCGAAGGGGAACAGTGGCTGGGTCTTATACTTGTCAAAACCACGATATCCCACAAAGACATCTTCTTTGTAATAGACCTGACTCTTGGGTATCTCCCCCGCACTGTTAGGCTCCGTCTTAACTCCTGTTATACCAGGCCATGCCTCCTTACCGAATCGGGCAAAGGGATAGTCCTCAAGGCTTCTGGCGAAGGTGACAGGCAGTTTGCCGCTGGGACTAACCTTGCCTGTCAACACATTGGCCAAGGCTGTGCCGGCTTCAGAACCGAGATACCAGCAGTGGAGTAATGCCGGCACTTCGTTAATCCATGGCATGGCGTAGGGGTTGCCACCGAAGGTGATGACAATGATACGGGGCTGTATATGAGAAAGTTCACGGATTAACTCACTTTGTCCGTAGGGTAGGTCATAGTTCTCACGGTCACTGTTCTCACAGTCCTGTCGATTGTTTTTATTAAGACCGCCAATAAATATAAGAAGGTCAGCCTCCTTAGCTTTCTCCAAAGCCTCTTTTCTCAGCGTCTCCTGGCGGACTGGGTCGAGGGTGTCAACCTTGTCATAAAGAGCACGACCAGCATAGTAACCAGCAGCATAGTCAACAGACACTTGAGGATGGCTGTCAGAGAACAGACTGAGTAACCCACTGAGCGGAGAGATGTCACGAAGAGTTTTCAACTCTGATGAACCACCGCCCTTCGTCAGCGAGCGGACCGCGTTGTCGCCCACCACAAGAATGTGCTTGTATTTTGTAATGTCAAGCGGTAATAACGGTTTTGCGGATGACTCCTTCTGATTCCCTGATATCTCGTTCCGTAACAAGACGATTCCCTCCTCACCGATCTTTCGGCATGCATCGTAATGGCCTTCACTGCAAATATTCCCCATCACCTTCTGGGGATTCATGCTGGTGCGGAAGATGGTGCGAAGCACGCGGCAAACCTTCTCATCGACTACCGACATAGGGATCTTCCCTTCGTTAACCAGCCGCTCGAGTTTGTCAGCCATATAGTAATCGTTGTATCCGAACTCCGCTTCTTTTACCTTACCGTCGGTAAACGATCCCATCTCTATATCCAGTCCGCCGGTAGCTGCCTGCCAGGTGTCGGTCGTACCGCCCCAGTCACTGATGAGCACCCCGTCAAAGCCCCATTCCTTTTTTAGGATGCCGTTGATCATCTCATCGTTATGACACATGTGAACGCCATTCCAAAAGTTGTATGACCCCATGATCGACCATACTTTTGCTTTCTCGACAGCCTTCTTGAAGGGTGCCAGATAGATCTCGCGTAACGCTCTCTCCGACACGTTGACGTTAACGCCGAAGCGGTCTGTCTCCTGGTCGTTCAGACAGAAATGTTTCAGGCAGCAGGCAACACCGTTCCGCTGTGCCGCCTTAATATAGGGCACCACCATCTCACCAGCCAGGAACGGATCCTCACCCATATACTCGAAAGCACGCCCGTTCATCGGTGTGCGCTGGATGTTCACTCCCGGACCTAACAGGATGTCCTTGCCACGGAACGCAAATTCCTCACTCAGCGAATGACCGTAGAGTTGAGAGAGCTCACGATTCCATGTGGCAGCAAGACATGTCAATGAAGGGAATGCCACGATAGAGTCATTGGTCCAGCGGGCAGGACTCCAGGTGTTCCATTCCAGTTCTTCACGCACACCATGGGGGCCGTCGTCCATATTTAACTGACGGATACCTAAACGTGGTACTCCTGCTGATGTGAACTTACTCTGTGCGTGTAACACCTGAATCTTCTCATGGGTTGTCATTTTACTCAGGGCATCCTTTACCCGCTCTTCTATGGGAGCCTGCGGGTTGAGGTATGTCTGAGAATAGCTGTTGATCGTCAGTACGGCTAATAACGATATCAAGATGAATTTTTTATACATGATGGTTCTTTTTGTTGTTAATGACATTTTTATAAACTGACATGGATCTCTTTTCCATTGTACTGCACCATGATTCCTTCCGGATTATCATGATTGAGGGGTTTGGGTGCATCTTCAGAGACAAGGACGATATTGAAACGGCGCTGCTTCAGCATGCCGGGAAATTGTCCCTTACGTGTACCAATGGTAACGGTGCGTGAGGCATCGTCGTAGGTGATGTCTGTTGTGGCATACTGTCCACGCTCGTAGTTGTAGTTCACTCCCTCGTCCTCGTACAGTTGGAAGGAGCCGTCACTACCCGCATAGATGTAGAGGTTAATGAGCTCGGCAGGTTTCTCGTCGCTCCACTCCATCTCCGGACCGAAGGGGATGATGCTCCCTTCGGGGACAAAGACGGGAATCTGCTCATAAGGCGCATCCACGATGAGTTTCTGTCCTCCGTGAATCATCTCACCCGTATAAAGATCATACCAGTTCTTCTGTCGGGGGAAATAGACACTGCGGTTACGAGCCTTGTAGTAACCCACGGGACAGGCCATCAGTGAAGGACCGAGCATCCACTGATCTTTGATGTTCAGTACATGGCGGTCAGAACCATAGTCCATGACCAAGGCACGCATCATCGTATAGTCTTTGAAGTGCGTCCAGGCTGAGAGGGAGTAGAGATAGGGCATCAGGTGATAACGCAGACGGTCGTAGAAGACAAACGACTGGTAGGCTTTATGCTCTTTCGGAACGATGTTCCAGATCTCTCTCAGGGGCCACTGACCATGACTGCGGAAGATGGGTACAAAGGCACCGAACTGGTTCCATCGGCATTGCAGCTCTCGCCACTCCCTGAGGTCCTCATTCTCCTCTCCTGTCTTGTCAAAGAGTTGCTGCGCCTTGACATAACGCTTTTCTACACAGAATCCCCCTTGATCCATGCCCCAGAAAGGGATGCCCGACATGGAGAAGTTCAGTCCTGCCGTCATCTGGGCACGCATATCCTCCCATCGGGTACCTATATCTCCGCTCCACGTGGCAGTGCTGTATCGTTGTTCTCCGGCAAAACCGCTACGGGTAAGAAGGAATACACGAGGTTCATCCCGTTTCCCTTTCCATACACTGCGCTGTCCGTTGTATATGGCATCGGCATTGACGATGGAGTAGGCATTGAAAAACTCTGTGGATGTTCCTAAGGCCGTAGGACCGCAGAGGGCCTTACGATACCACATGGGAGTGCAATCCCTGACGTTCGGTTCAGAGGCATCCATCCACCAGGCATCAACAAGCGTGGTAAGTTTATGACTCAATAACGGTCGTCTGCTATTGCTGCCCTTCAGGGCGAGTCCGGTATAGAGGTTCTCATCCATCTGTCGCCAAAACACCTTCCGTGCCTCATCACTATAGGCATCGTAGAAACCTCCTACATATCCATGTCCTACCCAGTCGTGGATATCGTCGTGCACCGCTTGCTTGTACATCCAACCTTTGGCATCGAGCTCCTTGAAGTGATCTGTATCCTTGTAGAACTTAGGCCACACGCTGATCATAAACCGTCCATGCATCTGATGGATGCTGTCGAGCATCAGCTGCGGATTCGGATAACGGGCAGGGTCAAACTGATGACTGCCCCATTGGTCTTCCTTCCAGTAGAACCAATCCTGAACGATGTTGTCAATAGGGATGTGCCGGCTACGGAACTCTGCCAGTGTCTCTTCCACCTCACCGGCGGTCTTATAGCGCTCACGACTTTGCCAGTATCCCAATACCCACTTGGGATAAAGTGATGCGCGCCCCGTTAATGTGCGGTAGCCGGAAATGACCTCATCCATATTTTGTCCGGCAATGAAATAGTAATCCATGTCTTTGGCCATCTCACTCCAGACAGACAATTTTCCACGCTCCTCCTCACTTCGGGGTTGGGCGACACGCAGTCCGCAGTAGCTCTCGCCGCCGTCAGGCTGCCACTCAATACGTAGGTGTACCCGCTGACCTTTCTGCAATGGATAGTCAAATTTATAACTATTGGGATTCCAGGCGGTGCGCCATCGTTCTGTCACCACTTCCTCGCCGTTCAGATACACTTTGATATAACCTGCATAATAAAGGATGAACTGATAAAGCGATGTCACTGTCGGCTCGATGAAACCTTCGTAGGTGACACTGGCACCATCCAGAGGGAAACCCTTCGGCAGGTTCTTGATACCTCCGTTCTCTGTACGGCATGCTATCTCAGAGGTTTGAGGAAAGGCATACTCATAGTAGAGACTGTCTTCTTCCCGCACAATCTTTTGTCCGTTCCTATCCACGTATGTCCCCGTCAGATGTCCGGGATGCCCTTTCTTGTCGTAGAGCTTGAAAGCCTTGTTCAGTTGCAGGTAGTCATCGGGATTGCCAAAACGACAGTAGCTGTAGCTGTCCCACAGCAGACCGTAATGCTTGTTGGAAAGTATGAAGGGAACCGCCACTTTTGTATTATACTGGAACAGATCCTCATTGCGCCCCTTCATGTTGAGCTCCTCGCTCTGATGCTGCCCCAGTCCGTAAAACGCCTCATCATCAGACGAGTCGAACACCATTTGCCAGGAGAGTCCGTGGCGTTGCTGCTCTGTCACTGTTGCTCCGGTCCTCATACCCAGGTCACGTTCCGGTACGGTGTATGCCCAGAACTTCTTACCATGATCCGACTCACGCAATAATGTCTTGCCATCGGCATCTGAGAATGTCACCCTTCCTGATTTCCTATTCACCACGGCCTGCACCCGTGCCGCTTTTATGCGTACGTTCTCCGCATCTTCTGTTACCTCATAATCCGGTGCTGCTGTCTGAGGAACGATAATCAGACTCTTCGGCTTGATGGGTAGCATGTCATCACTGGTGGAACGCACACGGATAATCCCATCGCTCATCACCTGGAGGCACACCACTCGCGCCTGTCCACTGTCTGGTCTGACGATGATAACTCTTCCTTGCCGCTCCACGGTGGATGCGTGCATACACATCCCTGTGAACAAGGCCAATATCATTACTTTCAGTCTTTCCATATATATCTTCAGTCTTTTTATGTAAGCATTGTCTTCCTGATAGGTCATGTCCCTTATAGAAACAATTCCTGATTTAAGAAGCATCAGATGCAAAGATAAGTAAAACTTTTCATTATGCATACTCATAATAGCAGATTTTTATTTATCTTTGCATCACAAAAAGAAAAAAGATATTTCAGACATGATCGTTTGTATCGCAGAGAAACCCAGCGTGGCCCGTGATATCGCGCGAATTATCGGAGCGACTTCCTCTAAGGATGGATATATGGAAGGTAATGGCTATCAGGTGACATGGACCTTCGGGCATCTGTGTACCCTGAAGGAGCCGCACGACTATACCCCTATGTGGAAACGTTGGAGTCTGTCCTCTCTCCCGATGATCCCCCAGACCTTCGGTATCAAACTGATAGACGATAAGGGAATCGCCAAACAGTTCGCCACGATAGAGCGACTCATGCAGGCAGCGGAGATGATCATCAACTGTGGGGATGCCGGACAGGAAGGAGAACTTATCCAGCGGTGGGTGATGCAGAAGGCAGGCGCCAAATGTCCTGTCAAGCGTCTGTGGATCTCTTCCATGACGGATGAGGCTATACAGGAGGGCTTCCAACAGTTGAAAGAACAGCGTGACTACGACTCCCTGTATTTCGCAGGACTCTCACGTGCCATCGGTGACTGGCTGTTAGGCATGAACGCCACACGGTTATATACACTAAAATACGGACAGAACAAGCAGGTGCTGAGTATCGGAAGGGTTCAGACACCGACACTCGCTCTCATCGTCAACCGACAAAAAGAAATCGACAACTTCGTGCCGGAGCCCTATTGGGTGCTGTCCACCATCTATCGTGACACCACCTTCGTTGCCACAAAAGGGAAATACCCCTCCAAGGAAGAAGGGGAGAAGGCTTTTGAGACCATCGCCGGCAAACCGTTTACCGTTACTTCCGTTCAGAAGAAAAACGGTACGGAGGCTCCTCCTCATCTTTATGACCTCACCTCCCTGCAAGTGGACTGCAACAGGAAATTCTCCATGAGTGCGGAGCAGACGCTGAACACGATACAAAGTCTGTATGAGAAGAAACTGACCACCTATCCCCGTGTGGATACACAATATCTCAGTGATGATATCTATCCCAAATGCCCGGGCACGATGAATGGCTTGTTTCAGGTGCGGCACAATGGTACGCAGCCCTATGCTCTGTTGGTGAAGCCTTTAGGAGGCAAAGCGTTGAGGAAATCGAAGAAGGTATTCGACACCTCCAAGGTTACCGATCATCATGCTATCATCCCCACTGGTGTGCGGCCCTCCAATCTCACCGACTTCGAGTGGAAGGTGTATGACCTTATTGCCAAACGTTTCATCTGTGTGTTCTATCCCGATTGCAAGTTTGCCACCACTACCGTGCTGGGTCAGGTCGATGAGGTGGAGTTCAAGGTAACGGGAAAGCAGATCATGGAGCCAGGCTGGCGCCAGGTGTATGATGCTTCCAAGGATGAGCTCCCTACTGAGCAGGAAAAAAATGATAAGGCCGATGGGGAGAATACACTCCCTGCCTTCGTAAAGGGAGAAAGCGGTCCTCATACACCCACACTGACCGAGAAATGGACGACACCCCCGAAGTATTATACGGAGGCTACCCTCTTGCGGGCGATGGAGACGGCGGGAAAGTTCGTGGAGGATGAGGAACTCCGCGCGGCGATGAAAGAGAATGGTATCGGGCGTCCTTCCTCGCGTGCGGGCATCATCGAGACACTCTTCAAACGTCATTATATCCGACGGGAGAAGAAAAATCTGTTGGCAACCGCTACGGGTACGGAACTCATAGACATCATTAAGGAAGAACTGCTGAAGAGTTGTGAACTGACGGGTATCTGGGAGAAGAAGCTGCGTGATATCGAGCACCATACGTATGAACCCGGTGTCTTCATCAACGAACTGAAAGAGCAGATCACACAGATTGTCTGTCAGGTGATGGCCGACAACAGCAGTAGAGTGGTGACCGTGACCACCAATGAGGATCTGAAAAAGAAGACGACAAAGAGACGTTCCGCCACGCCCACCAAGACTTCCACCACAGTAAAAACCACTGTTCCCGCTACATTACCGGAGGATGACAGCATCATCGGCACCATTTGTCCGCTCTGCCATAAGGGACATGTTATAAAAGGCAGGACTGCCTATGGTTGCTCAGAGTGGAGGAGCGGTTGTGCTTTCCGGCTGCCCTTTAAGCAATAAATTTTCTTTTCTGTAGTTATATTAATAATGAGAAAGAGGCGTCATCATATCATTCCCGTTTTGGTCATGCTCCTGACACTATGCGCTTGCGGCGCTGAGCGTGACATGAAGAAAGGTGAGAAGTTTCTTGCTGTTGGGGAATATTATGATGCCGCAGAGGCCTTCAAGACGGCTTATAACAAGACACCGGCAAAGGAAAAGGCGCTCAGGGGGCAGCGGGCGCTCAAGATGGCCTCCTGTTATGAGAGGATTAATGCCACACAGAAGGCGATAGCCGCCTACCGTAATGTGATCCGATATAAGCAGGATGATATCGATACCCACCTCTCCTTTGCCCGTCAGTTACTGAAGAATGCCAATTACAAAGAGGCTGCGACGGAATTTCAACAGGTGCTTGATTCTTTACCTGATAACACTCTGGCTATAAATGGATTAAAGTCTGCTCTTGAATCCCCGCAGATAAAACAGTTGGGCTCGCGATATACGGTAAAGAAGATGGATATTTTCAACTCCCGTAGGGCCGATTATTCCCCCATGCTTTTCGGTGATGAGTACGACCAGTTGTACTTCACCTCTACCCGTAATGAGGCGCAGGGGGAGGATATCAGCGGTATCACCGGCACGAAGCCGGGCGATATCTTTTTCTCCCAGAAGGATGACAAAGGGAAGTGGACCAGGCCACAGACGATAGAGTCAGGCTTGAACAGTGAGTATGATGAGGGTGCTTGCTGTTTTTCCGCCGATCAACGGGTGATGTATCTCACACAGTGCTCCTCCGATCCCTCTTATCCCCGCTATGCCACGATCATGACAGCCCAGCGAAGCGATGCCGCATGGAGTAAGCCGACAGCCTTGGAGATTACCCACGATACCCTTTCCAGCTATGCACATCCCGCCGTATCCCCAGATGAACAGTGGTTGTATTTTGTCTCCGACATGCCGGGTGGTATGGGTGGACTGGATATATGGCGCTGCCGTATCACCGCTTCCGGATTGGGGGGCGTGGAGAATATCGGCAGTCCGGTAAACACTGAGGGTGACGAGATGTTCCCTACCTTCCGACCCAATGGCGATCTGTATTTCTCCTCCAACGGTCATCCGGGAATGGGAGGACTGGATATCTTCATCGCAAAGGTAGGCAAGGATGGACAATATGTGCTGGAACATCCGGGGTTCCCCTTGAACTCCCAGGGAGACGATTTCGGGTGTACCTTCGAGGGACCGCATAACCGTGGGTTTTTCTCTTCCAACCGTGGTGACGGCCGCGGATGGGATCATATCTACAGCTTTGAGAATCCGGAAATCGTACAGACCATCAAGGGATGGGTCTATGAGATGGATGGTTATGAGTTGCCTGCGGCACAGGTTTATATTGTCGGCAACGACGGCACGAACCTGAAGGTGAGCGTGAAGGGTGACGGCTCTTTCGAGCAGGTGATAGAGCCGAATGTGGACTATGTGATGCTCGCCACTTGCAATGGGTTCCTCAATCACAAGGAAGAGCTACGTGTGGAACCTGTGACGGCATCGAAGGAATATACCCTGCAGTTCCCGCTTGCCTCCATCCGTGTGCCGGTGCTCATCGACAATATCTTCTACGACTTCGATAAGGCTACCCTTCGCCCGGAGAGTGCCGCAGCCCTGGATGAGTTGGTGAAGCTGTTGAACGAGAATCCGAATATCACCATCGAGTTGGCGGCGCACGCGGATTACCGGGGTAGGGCGCAATATAACAAGAATCTCTCTCAGCGACGTGCGGAGAGTGTCGTTCGTTATCTGATAGAGCATGGCATTGCTGCCGATCGTCTTACGCCGGTGGGCTATGGCAAGGAGCGCCCGAAGAAGATCCGTAAAAAGGTAACGGAGAAATATCCGTGGCTGAAAGTGGATGATGAGTTGACTGAGGAGTATATCAAGGCACTGGATGAGGAGAAGCAGGAGATATGTAATCAGTTGAACCGCCGTACAGAGTTTACTGTGTTACGTACCACTTACGGCATGTTCGACGAGAAGGGACAGTTGAAACAGTTGCCTCAGAGCAAACCTAAGACAGACTCACGGAAAAACGATGAAGAGGGTATCATCATCGATCTTTAGAGATCTTCCTTTTGGAAGAACGAATAGCTACCGATTACGGTGAGTGTTGACACACAGAGGAAGAGTGCCACGATGCTCATGGAGGAAAGGTGGATGCTCAGCAGCTCCCCCTTCAGTGCGTTAAGGCACTCCGACAGTCCTCCCAGGGCATGAGCGAAATAGAGGATGACGATGCCTGCCACCGCACAGATGGCCGTCCATATCTTGTCCAGCAACAGGGTGTTCACCGGCAGTTGCCGCATCACCTTCGCGGTAAACCCGTTGTCTTCCACTTCTTGCTGGTAAGGTTGAAAGAAATTCTTCAGGAGCACTTCCTCCTGTTGTGTGACGGTCTCTTGCTCTATGTCCGTATTTATCTTTCTGTTATCCATAGCCATTTTCTTTTAAATAGGTTGCTAATAGTTTCTTTCCCCTCGACAGGTGCGACTTCACCGTACCAGTTGGCATGCCGGTGATGGCGGCGATCTTTTCGATAGGCTGCCCCTCTATCATCTGCAGGGTGATACAGGTGCGCTCCTCTGCTTTCAGTATCCTCATTGCCTCATAGAGATCCATCTTCAGGTCACGGTCGCCCTGCTGCGACTCTTTCTTACCCACGGTCGTCATGGTGATATCCTCCGTGAGATGGCGCTGCCGTGTGTAGTCGTAGAACACGTTATAGGCGATGCGGAAGAGCCAGGTGGAGAAACCTGCGATGCCCTTGAAACTGTTGAGGTGGGTATAGGCCTTGATGAATGTCTCTTGAGCAAGGTCGTCGCTCAATGCTTCATTACACATCGTCAGACTCAGGAAAAACCGCCGCACAGGCGACTGGTATTTGCTGACGAGCTGCCCGAAGGCTTTCTTGTCATGAAATGCCGTCACCCGTGCCACTAAGGTCATATCACTGA
>FLNV01000560.1_pt1 | contig 47066 bp, 31 predicted proteins | sample 1140351 | NCBI WGS metagenome assembly FLNV01 (sample SAMEA3878207, study PRJEB12797) | bioreactor metagenome | biome: Moose rumen | place: Sweden | collected 2011-10
GACCCTCAAGCTTCACGCAGCTCGGACCGGAATAGGCCTCGGAACTGCCTACAAGCCATATTTCACTGCCCCAACCGTTGTTCTTTGCATTCATCGTCCAGGAAGAACGGCCTGATGCGTTCTCACCGCTACGGTCAAAGCCGCTGTTCAGATATGGGTCGGGCGACAGGTTGGTGAATTCAAGCATATTGGATATGTTCGTCTCGTATGTCTTGGAGTCGGGAACGACGTTGCTCGACGAACTGGTCAGCTCGAATTCATAACTGGATATATCATCGGTGTTGGCAAGAACTATACGCGGCTCATTGTCGTTATACGAACGGGCTGTGCATGTTCCGTATTGAGTGCCGTCACGATATATGCGGATTGTGCCGACACGGTTGATAGAATAGTCGTGAGCCAACAGGCCGTCTGGCATGTTCTCGGCTATAGTCACTTCGTTACTGCCGCTTATGGCATATATGCGGTTGCTGCTGATATGGATGTCGCAACCCGAAGAATTGTCACCGGTACGAAGCTTGATGATGGCCTCGCTACTGGCGTCTTTAAGCTGGAGTTGCTTGAAGGTAAGCGTGTATTGTGTGCTTGGCATGTCGGCGTCAGAACCGGACATCAGCACTAAAGTGTCGGTGCGTTCTGCCATAGCATTTGCATTTGCTAAAACCATACACGCTGTTAATGATAATAGTTTATATATTGTTTTCATTATTTCTTGTTTAATAATTTCTAATTTCTAATTCCTAATTCCTCATTTGAGCAAAACGTTAAGGACATGCCAAACCGTCAATCTGCATGCCGTTCAAAATCATCGCGTTGCAGCGGAGCATTCGCTCATTCTTTACGTAAACACCATAACTGTTTGCAGTACCGGTGGTCACCTCTTCACGCTGATTAATACCGCCTGGCCAGAAATGCTGGTTGTCGCCGCTTATACGAAGGGTCTGGTCGTTCATCACTGCACGGAGTGTGCGGTTGGCTACTGCTCCGGTCCATTTACGGTCACCATCATAGTTTATCAATGTCTTCCAGTTCCAGCAAGTTCCCACTCCTAAGCCGTGGGCTGTCTCATGCTGGGCTGTGCCTACCCACTGATAACGGGAGTTAGCACCGAAACGGATCCAACCGCCATAAGAGCAGTCGGCAGTCTGGACGCCTTCGTTATATTCTACACGGGCACGAAGATAAAGGTTAGAATAATTGTTATAATAGTAGGAAGCGGAGTCCATTGCCTCGGTTATACGGTCATAGGCTCCTGCATTACGGGCACCCGATTCATTGCTTGCCCACGACCAGCCATAGTTGCCGCCCTCACTCGTGCGGAATATGCGGTCTTCGCCATATATAGTGTCTTTATCAACGGTAATCGCGAATGCACGAGTGTGGTAAAGGGTGCGTGGCTCAAGAACTTCGAAGAAAGCACCGAACTCGCCGCAGTAGCCTTCAAGCTTACAGGTGTCGCGAGCCTCCTGAACGTCTTCGCAGTTCTTTGGAGTAGGGAGGGGTTGACGCGATACGCATACTCCCCATTTGGATAATCCAACATTGCCGGAATCAGTGAAACGGGCGAATACGCAGGCACCGCGCTTGGCACGGTTTACTACCGGCATCGTCTCAAGTTTCGGATTGATTGTGGTTATAATGAAATTGCTTACTGAACCGTATATCGTGTCGGCCTCGCTCGAACTGTCAAGAATAATGGCATATGCACGGACATAGTAGTTCAAGTCTTTCTTCAAGGTCGTTACCGACTTGGTAAACACATGGTTCTCATCGGCACCGCTGCATGCAAAACGCAAGGCACCGTTTCCAATTTTATAAGGAGGAATCTCATGAGCGGAAGACACCAAGAAACCGCAGCCTAAAGTCTTCTTTATAGTGTACTCCCCAAGGTCGTTGACCTGACTGGTCAGTACCACTTCATTACTCGATATCTCTATCTGTACATCGGCCAATGAAGGATAGTCGACAGGAGCATTACGTTTTACGGAAGAAGAGGCTTCTTCAAAATCCATGTCGGAGCTGCAACTGCCAAACAGCATCAAGGCTGCTGACAACAGGCTCATGCTAAGTAGTTTTTTATTCATAGTTAGTTCTCTTTGTGGTTCTTCAGGATTATTTGTGAAACTAAATTATTACAACTTGAACAAAAGAATTATAATCCAATACTTATTTAAAACTCACAATGATTCCTGAATGACCTTTTTATAATAATATTCTCGTTTGCAAAATTACAAATTTAATTTTAAACTGCAAATAGCTCGCTATTCATAATGACGGATTCTGACGTCTATGCCTTCAGAAGACAAGGCTGGAGCAATGCCACTCACATCGGTCTGGCCATAGTGATAAGGGAAGAGCACCTTCGGACGTATCATCTTTGCGGCATGAACCAGCTGATCGCATGTCATAGTATATGGCTGATTGCATGGTAGAAAGGCTATGTCTATGTCGCCTGTCAATTCCATCTCATCGATATCCTCTGTGTCGCCGGCTATGTATATGCGCAGACCGTCTATAGTCAATATGTAGCCGTTGTCACGACCCTTCGGATGAAATTGCTCACGGCCGGCACTCGTGTTATAAGCCGCTACTGCTTCTACTCGAATATCCGGCAATTGAAGACTGTCGCCGTTCGACATCACTTCACCGCTACCATATAGCTCCTTGCAGCGACGATTGGTTACAAGACGGGTGCCGGAATCCGATAACTCTTGAAGTGCTTCAGGGTCGAAATGATCCTGGTGCTCATGAGTCACGAAGATATAGTCGGCTTTACCTATCGTAGAGTAATCCACACTACGGTTGCCCAACTGCCTAACTGGGTCTATCAGTATCTCTTTGCCGTCGTATTCCATGAGGATGCTCGCATGCATCAGTGCATGGAATTTCAACACTTTACCGCTTTCAGTCACAAAGACGTCTACTTCATAAGGCGAGGTGCTCAACGGATAGGAGGCACTCTTCCATGCCTCTATCCCTCCTTTCAGATTCACGCAGCGGAAACCGGCGGAAGACAAACGGTTGCATGCACTTGCAGAACGCCTGCCACGACGGCAATATACCGCTATCGTCGCTCCCTTTGGAAGCAACTGCTTTGCTCTCGACAAAAATGTGCTGTCCGACTGGTCGATATTGAGGGCCCCGGCTATATGTCCTTCTGCGAATTCCGACGACGAACGGACGTCAAGCAGAACGACATCGTTCTTTTCTAGCAATGACGCAAATCCCTCCACATCTGTGCTCTCATAATTCTGCTGACCACAGGCCGATGTCAAACCTAAGGCTGCAAGTATACTTGTAATAATTTTTCTCATTGTATTATCTTAATTTTTAATTTGAACGCACCGATACCCTCAACTAAAATAATGTAATAAAAAAATAGTAAAACAAATCGTAAATGGAAATCGTAAATCGTAAATAAAAAAAATAACTTGTCTGCTATTTGCTCATCAAATACTCCAGAACGCTGTCCCAATCCGGGAAACGTTCTGACCCGAAATGTATCCATTCACCGCAGAATTCGCTCGCTCCGTTCTTACCGCGGTCGTCTATCAGATAGTCGCCCATGCACAAGTCCTTGCGGTGAGTGATTATCATGCGCTTGAAAAACACGTCTTCAAGGTATTTGTGAACCCATTCCACCTTGTCCGACCATGCAGAGGAGTTACGCCATGGAGCTGTCGACAATATGAACACGTCATAGCGTTTCTCAAGTTCATGAACTGCCTCGATTGCCTTCGGCATCGGGCGCATCAATAAAAACATTCCGGGTATCTCGTCTATTTTCCCCTCATATGCCTTTTTTGTCGATTCATCTATCTGAGCCAATCCAGATTCAAAATCTACTAACACTCCATCCATATCTATGAACACGCGTTTCTTCTTATTCTCCATAATCAGTAGTTGTTTCTAAATAATAATTGTTGTATGTTATTGAAAATTACATTTGTTTTATCAACATTTCTTAAAACTTACAAATATACTCATTTTCAACAACAAGAACAATTGTTTTTTTACATTTTCTTTTACCATTAACTCTACTTATATATAATTCAATGAATTTTTACGTCAATTTGTACAATATATACTCACATACTCTTAATCCTATTAATCCCATAAATCCTCTTAATAAAACAAAATTAAAATTCGTTTCAATTCGTCTAATTCGTGGTTCAAAAAACTCATGAAATATAATCCTATTAATCCTATAAATCCTCGTTAAAAAACAATTCTATAAATCCTCGTTAAAAAAACAATTCGCGTAGTAAAACGAGCGAGAGGAGCCAGGTTGGCCCCTCCCGTCAAAAATTCGTGTAATCTGAGTTGCTATTTCACTTTCCATGCCGGTTTGCTCATGTACCACAGACTCTGGTTGAGCAATTTGTCGTGGAGCTCTTTGTCTGGCTCTATTGCAGGAAGAGTATGGTCTGCCGACTCAGCACGGGCATTGCGTGAAGCAATTTTCGATGCCAGCCATTCTGTGCCGTCAAAGCCACTCGAGTTCTTGTGGTTGGCCATGCGGACTAAGTCGCTGAAACGGTAACCTTCGAAAGCAAGTTCCAAAGCTAATTCGTCGCATATCACGTCTTCAATAGCATTGATGATCTCTTCCTTAGAGGCTGTAATTGCATCTACTCCCTTGCTCGCCAGAATAGGAACCCATGCGTAGTATTGGTCGTCGAAATCACCTGTGATGTTGGTGATTGGTGCAGTGTTCTGAGGTACGTTCCAACTGCCGTAGCCGCAGCCCTTTGCATGAATACCATAATTGCTGACCCACATCTCATCTTCGAAGTCCAGGAAGAAATTCTCCAACTCTGTGTCATCGATATACGACAAGGCACCGTTGTTGTTGTAGCGTGTGTAGATCTCGGTCTCTGTAGTATAGGTAGGATTGCCGTCCTCGTCCAGAACCGGGTCACCATTCTCGTCAACAACTGGTACGGTTATCGTACGCTCCTGATTTGGCTTTGGATAGTTGTCGCTGTTCAGGCCGTCCTTCAGAATGCCGAACGCATGCTCAGGGAATCCGGCACGGTTGATCGCCTCGGCAAGACGAAGCCATATGAGCGACTTGCGGTATATCGGGATGGAGTAGTAGAACGAGGAACTCTTCGATGCCTTGCAAGCAAGGATATATGGATTGCCCTCATAGGTGAAGGTCTCTGTGGAACTGCCATAACGGGCATCACCGCATTCCTCATAATAGGTGCGCACAAGGGCGGTTGGGTTCCACTCCACGTATTGCTGGCTCTTGTTCAAGGCTGTGTAGCTGTTTGATGGGACAATCTGAGCCTTGTAGTTACGAGTCACACTGATACTACCGGATGAGGCTACGTCCTCACTGCCGTCGTCTGTCGTTGTTGTCTCGGTCTGCTGACTTGAACTTGGAGTATAACCGAATATGTCGGCTACGCGCATCAGCATCGTTCCAAACTGCTTGTTTGAGGAAGATGGGATAATGCTGATCACCTCACCGCCTGTCTGACGGGTGTAAACACTTGCACATGAACCCCAGCCGCCGGTGCTTGTGTAACGGTAGTCGTTCAGCATGCGGATGGCATTACAGTGCTGGGTCGTCACGGTTGAATTGGTGTTCTTCAGATAATCATAATAGTACTGGGCGGCCTTAATATAGTCGCTCTGGCTGTTACCACGTAGAAGGTACATGTCGCCAAGAACCAGCCTTACAGGTATGAACAGCAACTGAGAACTTATGCTTGTAAAGCCGTTGTTGTAGTTTCCGTAGTTAGGATAGTCGGTGTCAACGCAACGGTCCAAGCCTAAGGCGAGGAACTTGTCGACAAGATTGTCCTTGTTGACCAAGTTGTTGTCATAGTCGAAGTTGTTCACTACGTCCAGATTATCAATTGGCTTGCTTATGAACGGCACTTCCCCATAGATGTTAACCAACTGGAGATAGGTCCATGCGCGGATTGCCTGAACCTGAGCATATTCTGGCAACATGTATTTGATGTTGCTCTTCACCTTGTTCGTGTCCGCATTGGCTATGTAGAAGTTGCAGTTGTTGATGATGGCATAGTAGTCGCTGATCTTTAGCATGGAGCAACTGCCGTCTGAAGGATCATCGAAATTGGATATGGCGTGAAGGGTGTCGGTCACGTATTCGGTGCTCGACATCAAGTCGCCGCGAACCTCGTTCAGTATCACTTGACGTTCAGCTATGTTCTGAAGACCTTTCACGATGCCAAGATAGCTATATAATGTGTCGTTGGCGTTCTCATATATCTTGTCACCTGTGTCAACTGTCAGCATGTCTTCACATGATTGGGTGGAGAACAGGCCTACTGATGCCAACAACATTAATGATATTATTTTTATCGTTTTCATATCTTTCTGTATTTTTACGTTTTTTCTTCTGATTAGCTGATTGACTTACAAGTTGAGGCGTACGCCAACATTGAAACTGCGGTTGGATGGAAGCAAGCCGGCATCTATGCCCTGATACTTGATGCTGTTGCCACAGGAGAATTCCGGATCACTCCCTGTGTAACGGCTGATGGTGAACAGGTTGTTGCATTCACCCCATATCGTCATTCCCTGAATCCACGACAGATTCAAAGGAAGGTCATAGCTCAGACGAACCGTCTTCAGCTTCAGATAGCTGCCGTCCTCTATCCAGCGGTCGGAGAATCGCTCGTTGTTCACGTAGAAGTCACTGTTTGTGGCACAGGCTTTTGGCATATCTGTCACCTGACCCTCGTTGGTCCAACGGTTCACTCCGGCTACGGTCTGGTTGTAGAAACTGCTCATCGACTCTAACTGACTGCGCTGATAGTTGTAGATGTCGTTGCCAAGTGAATATTTGAAAGTGAAGCCGAGTGTCCAGTGCTTGTAGTTGAAGGTGGTGAAGATATTTCCATAGATGTCGGGATTCGGATCACCTATCACACCCTTGTCCTTCTCGTCAATCACTCCGTCGGGATTCAAGTCTTGGAAATGAACGTCGCCGGCACCGAAGTTTTTGTATGGATCTGCCTTGATGCCGGTTGGATATTTCAGATACTCGCTGTTGTTATAGGCGGTGGAGGCTTCTGCATCGCTCGCAAACACACCTGAAGTCTTGTAACCCCAGAACAAACCGGCGGCATCCCCCTCGCGCATCATGATCTCACCACCATATACCTTCAGGATATTGGTTGAGGCAAGGCTGCGAAGCTCGTTCTTGTAGTGACCAAGTGTCGCACCAAGTTCCCATTTGAAATCCTTGTTGTTCACGATTATTGCATTCAAGTGTACGTCTGCACCGATGTTACGAAGGCTTCCGTCGTTTGTCCAGAAGGTCTCAAGACCAGTCATGTAGTTGATTTGCTTGAGGGTAAGGAGGTTGCTGGTGGTCGACATGTAAACCTCTACGCCTGCTTGAATCCTGTTGTTGAAGAACGAACCGGTCAGACCGGCATTGAAGCGACGGGTCGTCTCCCATTGAATCGATGGATTCTCTATGTTTACCAACGACAAGCCGATGGCGGTCATCAAGAAAGGATTGCTCTGGAAATAGGTGCGGGATGCGGAATAAGGAACTGCGTCGTTGCCGCTCTCATCATAGCCTAAAGTGAATTTCAAGTAGTTCACACCCTTATACTTCTGAAGCCATTTCTCGTTCGACAACACCCAGCCTAACTGAAGGGATGGGAATAGGCCCCATTTCACTCCGAACAGTTTCACACCTTCGCTCGTCTCCTTGCCGAATCGGGAAGATGCCTCGGCACTCATCGTAAAGTCTACGTAGTAAGTCTGCTTGTAGTTGTAGTCGCCATGGATGTAGTAGGCGAGGTTACGCCATTGGTCGTTCACTCCTTCTACGTTGATGAAGTCGAGAGAACCCTTGAAGTCCGGCATCTTGTCGTTACCGGCATTGTAACCGGTCATGTGGTTGTCATCGTATGAGTTGTTGGTGAAACGGAAACCACCGAAAGCCGATACCTGATGTGCACCGTAATTGTTGTGCCAGTTAATGCGGAAATCATTGAATACGCTCGTCTCCTTACCGAAGAAACTCTTTACTACAGAGGTGATGTCGCCCAAACCCGACAGATTGTATATCGGACTACCGGCTACTGGAAGATAATACTTCTCGTTTGTGCGGTTAAGCTGGTAGGCGAATCGGTTCGATATCGACAAGTGCTTGTTGATCTCCCATTTCGGAAGGATGTTCAAGTTGAACTGAGTCACCTGCTGGTTGTTCTTGTTAACTCCGTCACCATTTTCCAAATACCAGTATGGGTTACCGAGAGCGGTGTTGTTGCCGTATTTCGATGCAAAACCGAATGGATAGTTGTCGTCATCTACGTATTTGCCGGCATAAAGCGAACTCAGATGAAGCTGGAGGTCGTCACCTGTGTAGTAACCGTATTTCGAAAGGAACGGCGCTTGGATCAAGCCAAGAACGTTTGGAGAGGATATCGAACTGTTGTTGTAGTTCTCTGCCCACCCGTTGTCACGTAGGTTATAGGTGATGCGGGAGTAGGTGATGTCCAACTGGGTCGACAGGTTTTCAAACATCTTTATGTCGGTGTTGAAACGGATGTTCAGACGGCTGAAGTCGTTCTCTTTCGCGGTCGACTCAGAATTGGTGTAACCCAACGACAGACTGTACATCGCTACGTCATCACCTCCCTGTACATTCACCTTGTAGTTCTGAGTGAATGCATTGCGGTATAGACCGTCGCTCCAGTCGGTATTGTTGTTGTACATCGGATACCAGTAGTAGTTCGGATTGTCGTTAAGGAACGGGATGGTCGACATGGCGGATGAATGTTTCTGACCATATTCAGTCGTTCCGATTAACTCACTCACGTAGTTCTTATACTGGCTACCGTTCATCATCTTTGTATAGGATGGCTTTAGCTCAAAACCTCCGAACACGTTTACGTTTATCTTTGTTGCCATGCTGCGGCCACGTTTCGTGTTTATCAATACAACACCGTTGGCACCACGTGAACCATACAGAGATGTGGCATTCTTCAATACCTCAACGCTTTCTATGTCTTCGGGGTCAATTCCTGCCAACACGTTATTGAAGAAACCGTCATGGATGGATGTGCGGTCAAGCTGCAAGTCCATGAACATTCCGTCAAGAACTATCAGAGGCTGAGCATTGAGATTCAGCGAATTGATACCGCGTATCAGCATGGCTATGCCTTGTCCCTGAATGCCGCTGCGGCTTATAGTGCGGATATCACCGCCAAGCTGGTTCTCTATGTCGGTATCTATACTCGTGGAACTGCTCATGTCGATATTGGCGCGGGAGTAGGAGGTGATGTTTGTGCGAGGAGTATAGAAACTGTTGAAACTCGAACTGTACATCTCTACGTTCGGAACACGGACGTCTTCACCGAATGCAACCTGCACATCGTTGTAGCCGGGAACACTCACGTATAAACTTTTGGTATATACAGGCACTTTCAGCCAATAGGTGCCGTCCTCATCTGTCAATACCGAATATTGAGGGTTGCCGAACACTTGAACACGTGCTCCGTCTATCGGCTCGTTTGTGGCGGCGTCTACCACCAAACCACACACTTCCCGCAATTCAACGGACTGAGATGACACGCCACGGCTCTGTGCACTCGATGTGCTGTCGGACGACTCCTGCGAATAGCCTGCAGACATGGATAGGAAACACAAGGCTGACATTGCTATTCGGAGGATTGTATGTTGTTGTCTTTTCATATTCTGTTTCATGGTCATTATGAAATTGAATTAGTTTAATTTGGGAAGTGTTATTCTCTCTCTTTCGGAATTAGAATCACCTTGTCTACATAGAACTCATTAGTATAGGTATTACGCTGAGAAGAGGTCATGTAAGACTGGATCTCAAGTGTAGCATAAGCATTCTGAATACCATAGTAGCATACTGGGAATTCGAAGTCCTGGGCAAGCAGGATACTGTCGCTGAACTGAAGGATTCCTTTTTCATCTACGTATGGAGGCTTGCTGTGGAATAGCTTGCCCGAACCGTTTACACCCTCTATAGGATTAAGCTGAACACGGTCCTGAGTGGTTTTAGTGGTGTGATAGTTCACATACGCACGAAGCTGATAAGGACGCTGAATCGTTGTGTTGTATGGAATCACAGCTATGATGTCGTATTTGCACGACAAGGTGTTTGGCAAACGGAAGGTAACCAGAGGGTTGGCTGTCGTTCGTGTTGGAATCACATGAACGGAACGACCGGTCATAACTGAGTCAGGAATCACAAAGTCATCGCCTAATTTAGCAAGTTCTTCTGCACTCAAATAACTCCACGGATTTCCAACATTGTTCATGTTGTAATAGTCGATGGAGCAGTTGTCCCACGATTCGGCTATAACCTCTGCTTCCAGAACACGCTTCTTGAGCCATGTGTCTTCCAAACGATAGTTGAATTCATCTACTACATATGCCCAACCGTTGCTGACACGGACTGGAGTGACATGGTTGAACAAAGAAGCACTGTATGGATCGTAGAAGATTGTGCCGCTGGTGCTTTCTATAGAGTCGCATACGCCTTCTGTGGCCATCTCGGTGTGAGAATGACCGAACTGGTAATTGCCGTTGAAACACAGATTGCGCGCTATGGCGTCGCAAGTGCGGAAGTCGATGATGGAATCAAGTTCCGCGTCTGTATAGCGTGTCGTATTTGTCTCTGAGGATGAAGTGCCGTTCTCGGCTACTGTTATTACCGTCTGTGTGTAAGTAGGCACATAATTATAATATGCCTTCATCTTCTCGTATTGCTCTTCCCATAAGGCATCTGTTGGCATTACCATCACGTAGTTGCTGTCCTCACGATTGATATAGGCATTCAGATAGTTTGGATAGAAATAGGAGTTGGTCAAGTAGGTCACAGAGTCAACCCATGTAATCTCACCATCGATGGTCGGACCTTGAGTACTTGAATATTCGTCGAATTCTGTACTCTCGTATTTCTCAAGGAAGGCGCTCAGCTTGGTCAGCCTTTCATCTCCCTTCACATATTCATACATGTTCTGAAGATAAGGAATGGCTCCTTCGGTAATATGAATCACACCGTTCTGAGTTCCTAAATTCGCCTCTACTATCTTAACATCGTTGATCGTTCCGTTACCACAGTCGAATTCTGCACGCTTGCCGTTAAACAACAAGATGTCTTCTACCTTCGTGCCGTTCATCACATGACGGAAACGCGTGATGCAGTTGCGCACCAACTCACGCTCAACTTCATAAATCTGCTCACGGTCACCGCTATTCAGCTTCTCCAGCCAGTTGGCATAGCCGAAGGTGTTGTTCTTCGGTGCCCATACAGTGAAAGTTGGTGAGTTGCTCAGAAGGTCTGCATAAGTCTGATTCGTCGATTCTGTCTCTTTCGTGGAATAGTAGACCTTCGACAAGATGTCGGCAAACTCGCTCAATTCCGGATTGCCGGAGATATTCTGCCACAACGTTCCTTCACCGCTAACCTGTGGGTCGATGCTGAAATGGTCGTCATCGCAGGATATGAAGATGGCTGATGATAACAACAGCATCATCAAGCCTGATGTCAATATAATTATTTTCTTGTTCATATCTGTCGGTTTTTTCGGGTTATTACCATTTGTCTTCGGCTACGTCTCCATTATATACTGACTTCGGAACTAACTCCAGATAGTCGAAGAAGAACTCGGTCTGAGTGCTGGTCAGCACTGACTTGAATCTCACGTAGTAGGTCTCACCGGCTTCCAAACGGTCGGCGTAGATTATCCGGCGAAGACAGTTCTGACAGTCACGGCCTGGCACGTTAGCGGCTGGACAGAAGTATTTCGGACCTTTCATGTAGCCGTTCAAACGCATGTTCTTGTCCAAATCGTTGATCGCGTCTTCCGAACCTAAGCTCGTGTCGCTTGCCCAGCCTACCAGCGCATTGCCGCCGCCGATACGCAAGTCAAGCGGGATTCCTATGGCTGGAAGGTTGTTAGGGTTCGTGCCTATGTAAACCTGGGCCATGCCTCGGTTGTTGTTGGCATTCACACCGTAACGAATCTCATAGGTTCCGGTGTATGGAACCGGAGGCAACTTCAATACGAAGTCATAGATGCCGCGGATATTGAACTCGTCAGACTGGTAGTTCAACCATGAACCGGAACTGCCGTCACCATTCGTGTTCGACAGGTATTCGAATTCTGTCTGCTTCGACATTGAAGGGATATTCTCAAAATAGTCCGGTGTGAAATACCAGCTCGCATTACGGTTCAAACGACAACCGGCACTGATCATCTCTGGCAACAAGGCACATATGTCATAGCGCATACGTTCGTTCAAAACCTTGTTTGGTACGTCCTGAGTCCATACGAGCATACCCTTGATAGGGAAGTAGTAGCCGTTCAACGACTCGTTGTCATACTGACCGTTGGTCTGGGCTACTTCAACACCGTCTTGGCATTGTCCTGTTATCTCACGGTAGGAATTCTTGTTGTATACTGAGTAGCGGTTTATCTGACGGCGGTTGTTGCGAAGACCGGTTATCTTGATCGTACGGCGGTGCTTGCCTATCGTCTCCCAATATTCCCACACATTCACGCGGAACGTGCTGCCATCGTTCAAGTTGGCATTGCTGTAGCCGTATTCGTTCGACCACATTACCATGTTGCTCCAGCTCAAGCCAACCTTCGTGATGTGGTAGGCTACAAACTGGTTTACTGCATTGTCTTCGTTCTCATAGTCGTCACCCCAACTCGTGTTGTTGTCATAATAGGCATGCTCTCTCAGATAGTCCTTCAGACTCTCCAAGTCGGTTATGCCGTTGGCATCGAACACAGAGTCGGTCTCTACGAAGGCGGTGAATTTCAGATAACGGTGCTCTGGATACTTGCCCTCCCAGTTTCCTGAACTTCCTTTATAGGTCGTACCGGCTTCATCCTTTTCGTCATAGCTGTAGTCACGGTAAGTCGTCATCTGCTTGTCCCAACCCGTCACGGTCAGCAACTCACCGAAAAACTTGGTGTTCTCGGTTGTGCTGATGAGGTCGGCTACCGTCGCGTTGCTCGGGGATATCACATGGTCTATCACATGAATATAACCGTTTTCTACTTCTATGTCCTTTTCAACGATTTTGGAATTGATGTTGATGTAAATCTCGGTGTTGCCGTTCTCGTCGTTACCGTAAGTCACGCGGATTGGACGGTCGTTCATGTTGTTAGTCGGCATCGGGTCCTGGAAGGCGGTGGATTCATAGGCCTCGTTGTTACCGTTCTCGATGATACTGTTGAACACTATCGCATTGGCAAGTGAATCACTGATCTCGTCAAGGTCGGTGCTCTTCTCAATTCCTGCATTATAGAGTGAGTCAACATGATGACGAACTGCTTCGTTCAATGGGGCGAAGCATGTGTAATGACCGCGAGCGGAGAGCAACTCATACATCGTTGATGTCGACTTGTTGCTCGGGTGAACACGCTTCAGCAATTGTACATAGCAACTGAATGAATCTGGATGGTTTACCAGATGGTCTATCATCATCTCACCCGTGAATGTGTAGAGGGAACTGTCGTCTATGTCTTCTTTGCAACTGTTGAAACCCATCATAAGAGATGAGAACAGCAGAAGTAAAGCAAACGGACGACTATGCATTTTATTTAATGATTTCATATCGCTAACTATTTGTCTTGTTTTACAAATCGTCCGTCTTGGACGTGTTTTCACTCGTGCCCCATACTTCATTCTGGTGAAGGAGGCTGTTGTTCTTGATCTCGTTTGTATATATAGGGGAGAACAACGATTTCATATTGCTGAGTTTTGCCTCAATGGCACGCTGGTTGTCTGTGTACTTGCGGGTCAGGTATTTCAGCATCTCTACTGTGCTGCCATTACGCTGAGCATATCTCACCAAGTCATACCAACGCTTGCCCTCGCCGACAAACTCACGCTGACGCTCGTTCAGAATCAGTCGGGTCATTGCGTCCCGTGTGTTGTTCTGCTTGAAGTCCAAAGAGTCGTTTGCTGAGGTCGTGTTCTGATAAGCGTAAGGGTTCGAACGTTTGAACACCTCGCGAACTAAGGCAAAGGCTGATTTCAAGGTCTCTTCGTCGTCGGAAAGCTGAACCATCGCTTCGGCTTTCATCAGAACCACGTCGCTTAATCGGTAGACTATCCAGTTTGCATTGTTCATGCTGCCGCGAGTGCGGTCGGTCTGGGTGTTGCTCCTGAACGAACTGATGTTGTTGTCACGCATGCCATACGACTCGGAAGTACTGTTCGACTGAGTAATTTCACTGAAATTGTATTTTGCCATAGGGTAGGTCGTTTGCTCTGATTTCGTGAACCAGGCTGTGCTCCAACGACGATAGTCTGTGCGGTTGTATAAACTCGTCGGTACTGCTACGTTTGGATTGGTCATAACAGCGCTGAACAGAGCACTCGAGCATACAAGGGTGCCGGGGTTGCCGTCCTTGTCTACGAAATAGTCAAGCATCAGGCTGTTTACGTTGTTCGTACCATCAAACTGAAGCTCGAATATGCTCTCACGACTGTTGCCACGGCCAAACAAGGCGTTGTAAGCACCTGTGCTGGAATAGCGGCCAAGGCCTGTCGTCTCTACATTCTGAACAAACAGGTCCTGGAGAGTCACCTCCTCGGATAAGCCGCCAAGCACACTCTTTTTCAACGACTCCTCATAATCGGCCTTCATCTGGTCTATCACGTAGTCGCAACATTCCACGCAGCGACGATAGTCATCTTCGGCTGGAGTGCCGTCACCGATAAGTTCTGGAGCACCTTCTTTATAGCTCGCACGCCAGAGGTATACGTCGGCGAGAAGGGTATAGACTGTCTTGCGAGTCACACGCGCACAGTCCTCTGACGAGTTGCCGTAACTCTTCATCGCTATGTCCTTTACGGATTCCAAATCCATTATGATGCTGTCCAGCACTTCCATCTGAGTCGACTGAGGGAGTTGGAAACGCTGTCTGTCGTTGTTGAAATCCTGGTTGGCATATGGAACATCTCCAAACGTGCGGGTAAGATAGAAGTGGCATAAAGCCTTCAGGGTGGTCGCTTCTGCCTTTATCGGCTGCCAGTCGCCATTCGAGAAGGTCTCGTCGCTGCTCACTATCTCAGGACCGCGGTCCAGTATCTTGTTGCAATAGTTAATCTCATTATAGAAAGGGGTCCAGTCAAATATTCCATTGGTCGACTGGAGGTTTGCATTCATCACGTTTGTAACGTTGGTGGCTTGAAGACCGATACGCTTCTCGAAGTTGTCGCTGCGCATCTCACCCCATTGAATATACTTGCGCATAATGTCACCACCCATCAGACGTACATAGCAGGCGGTTAAAGTGCCTTCAAGGTCGTTACGGTCCTTCCAGTAGTCTTCTTCTACTGTACGGTCGGTTGGAGTGATGGTCAGATAGTCTTCGCAGGAGCTTAAGCCTATGAGCGTCGACACCAACATCAAGCAAACAAGCAAATATGCTGAGTTTAATTTACTTTTCATAATTCTTTCGGTTTTGATGGGTTGGTTAGAATCCTATGTTGATGTTGAGAGTGAAGGACTTTGGACGTGGGGTCTTGTTGTTATCTATACACATTCCCCATAAGCCCGGACTGCGGTCTGGGTCTACACCAGTGTACTTCGTCCAACAGAACAGGTTGTTTGCTGAAGCGGAAAGACGAAGGTTCTGAACGCCCCATTCCTTGCATATCTTTGACGGCACGTTGTAAGACAACTGTGCATACTGTAGACGCAAGTAGTCGCCCTTTTCAACGTAGCGGTCGCTACCTAGGGCATTGTAACTCTCGTCAATACCCGAATTCATGGCACGTGGAATCTCGGTGATGTCACCGTTCTTGCGCCAACGCCAAGCCACTGCACGGCTCTGGTTGATGTTTGAACGCATCGACTCGTTGTTCAAGCGAGCCATGTTCACTATCTTGTTGCCTAAACGGTAGTTGAACGACAACTTCAGACTCCACTGTCCATAGTTGAAATTCAAACCGAAACCACCGGTTACCTTCGGACTTGAATTGCCAAGGTAAACGATGTCAAGCTCGTTTATCTGACCGTCGTGGTTCACGTCTTCGTATATCACGTCACCGCCCTTGAACTCGTAGTTCAAACCGCCATAGTTGAAATACATCTTCAGAGGATTGCCACGTGAGTCGTAAAGGATGTTGCCGTTTTCATCGCGTACAACAGGACAAGTGTAGTTCTCACCACGCTCCTGGGCTGCGGCTGCTGTGTTGTCACCATAGGTGTCACGCGATTCGGCTGTGAAGCCGCTGTGTTCGTAGTCGTAGCGGTAAACGCCCTTGAAACGGAAACCGTAAATCGAACCTACGCCGTTGCCCACTTGAATACGTGGCAGATATTTGCCGTTTCTGTAGTCGTATTCTTCGTTCATTGAAGCCAACACCGTCGGGTCCATCTTTGTGATCTCACTGAAGTCCTGAGATATGTTGAACGAAGCAGTCATATAGAATTTTCCAACTTTCAGGAATTTGTCGGTGTTGATGAACAACTCCCAACCATGATTCTTGATGTTGCCCACATTGCGCCAGGCCAAGCTGTTGAAACCGGAACTGCCAGGGATGCCTACACCTTGCATCAATAGGTCCTTTGTGCGCTTCTCATACACGTTGAAGTCTATTTGGAACATGTTGTCCAAAAGGTTCAAGTTGAAACCGAAGTTCCAAGAATCGGTTGTCTCCCATTTCAAGTTCGTCAGACGAAGGTTCTGAGGATTGATTGCTTCAGGAAGACTCGTGTTTGGATAACGGCCATAGGAACCATAGGTGTTATACATCAGATATTCATTCCCTGGTGGACGACCTACGCGACCCCAACCATATCTCAAACTCAACAGGCTTACCCATTTGGTCAATGGAAGGAACCATTTCTCCTGGCTCACATTCCAACGACCAGAGAAGGAAGGAAATGTGCCCCATTTGTTGCCCTTACCGAATTTCGTTGAACCATCACGACGTACTGTCACGTCCAATGCATAAGTACCTTCTTCACCATAGGCCAAGTGCATCGATCCCATATAGGCCATGCTGCGCCATTCGCTCGTCCCGGTGTAGGTGCTGCCCTGATTAACATAACCTACGGCGGTTGATGACTCGATGCCGGTAGGCAAACCGCGTTTGGCCAGGTTCTGACTCGTTCCGTCACCGCGGATCATCTCAAAACGACCCATGAACATCATAGATATCTTGTCGTTGTTGAAATGTGGAATGTAGAGGAGGGTCTCACGGTTTGTGAAGGCCAAACTCTTGTATTCTGGATTTGAAGTCAGGTTCACACCTGATGACCATGTGTCTGTAGTCAGTGTGTTTGGATAATAGGTGTTTACCGACTCATTATAGATGTCCATATAAACCTCTGCGTTCAAGTCCAACTGATGCTCGTCGTCATGAGTGCCGAGCAACTTGTAGCGAAGGTTGAACTGAGGCGTGATACGGTAGGTCGACTGATTGTTGTATGCCAAGTTGGCTATGGCAACAGGGTTGCCGTTGTTCTTCATATCGCGAAGTAGATAAGAAGAGTAGCCGTCGGGAGTCACACCCACATAGTCCTGAGAGGCTGATGGAAGCATCTTGTAGTATTCGCCTGTGCGGTAAGGCACGCCTGTGTATGGGTCATAAGCATATTCCCACACACTCATGTTTGGCATCGCATTATAGGCTCTTTCAAGGATTCTTGATGTGCTGCCGCCATCCCAGTTGCGGTGGTTGTCAGTATAGGTCAATGCGAAGTTGGTGGAGAATCGGATACGGTCACTCACGTCATAGTCCAATACCAAACGGGTGGAGAAGCGGTCAAGCACCTGCTTGATTATGGTTCCAGTCTCATGGTCGTAACCACCGGATATGCGGAATTTCGCTTTCTCACCACCACCGGTCAAGGTTAAGTAGTAGTTATGACGCTGACCAAACTGATTCACCTCGTCTATCCAGTCTGTATTGCGGTTGAAGTTATAATAATAAGGTGGACGGCTTTGGTCGTAGTTCAATTCCACTATGTTACTTGTGGCCTGACTTTGACGTGGATTGAAGTATGCTTCCTTCAACATCATCGTGTAACCATCACCATCAAGCATCTTCAAACCAGATGGTGCCCACGAACCTGTGAAACGATAAGAAAAACTAACTTTCGTCTTACCTGTTGTTCCGCGCTTGGTGTTGATCTCTATCACACCATTAGCACCACGTGAACCCCATATAGCACAGGCTGCAGCGTCCTTCAATACCTTTATTTCCTTAATGTCTTCTGGATTCACCGACAACAACGTGGCAAACTGTTCTTCATTGTCAAGGTCTTCGAAATTCACTTGTGATACATCGTCAGGAAGATCGAATATGTTGCCGTCAACTACTATTAATGGCTCTGCATTGCCGTTTATAGTACTTACACCACGAAGACGCATACTCGTTCCTGCTCCTAAGTTTCCGGAATTATATACCACGTCCAAACCTGCTATTCTTCCTTGAAGAGCTTCGTCGGCTGATGTGAACGACAAACCTTCCAATTCTGCCATATTCAGAGTCTGAGTCGCTACAGATATCTCGTTTACAGGAATTGACATTCCGTTGTTCTGTTGACGACGACGGGCTGTAATCACAACCTCGGTTATAGTACTTGCATCCTCCAACTTGATGTTGAAACGGGTCTGGTTGCCTATCTGTACTTTGTATGGCTTATAACCCACGTAAGTCACTTCCAGCATGTCACGGGTGTTTACTACAACCATCGAGAAGTTTCCGTTCATGTCGGTCTGAGCATGAGCCACGATACGGTTGTTCGCATCGCGCTCTACTACGTTCACCATCATCAACGGCTCTACATCGTCAGAAACGGTTCCCGATATGCGGTGCTGGGCATACGACGCGCTCATTCCTATGAGCAACATCGCTATCGATAATAGGATTTTCTTTGTTTTCATATCTGATGTGTAGATTTAACGGGTGATACGATATTGGTTTACAAAACGGCGGGCTGCACCTGTGGTCGACCAGTCGGAATCATAACGACCGCCTGTCAGACTCTTGAAATTCAATACGTCGTTGATACCGTGCATCACGGCAAACGAAGAGGCGCTGATACTCAATGCGTTCGAACTGCCCGTTATGATGTAGTCTCGGGCAAGGAGGTTCTTGTAATCGGACATCACGTCGCAACTCTTACCTGTAGCATCGGTAACGGTCAATGTGTTCCAACCGCCGGAACTTACGGATACCTTACAGTATACTCCGGTTTCTGAATTCAATGTAGCGGTCTCATATTCGGTGCTGTTCATAACTGGCAAGTCGGCAAACACTGAGTTGTCCTGGAAATGATATTTAAGGAAGTTAATCAGTGAGGTCACCATCGCTGCTGCTATCGGACCGCGCTTCTGAAGCTCTTCGTCTTCCAACGAGGTCGTTCCGGTTGTCTTGTCTATCATCAGATAGTCGGATATGTCCTCCCAGGTAGGAAGACCCTTCGACAAGGCTTCGATCACTGCAGCGTCTGTCGGCATATAAACAGTGTAGCGGTAGTTGCTGAAGAAACGGACATTCGTCACCGGAGTAACCTGAAGACCCGTCATGCGGTCGTAACATGGCAAACCGCCGTTGTTCACGAATATAGTGTAACGGTTCAGATAGTCCTTGTTGCTCGTGAATATCTTTTCTCCTTCTGAATCACGGTTCAGATATGGCTCTAAGAGGGTCAGGATTGCCTCGTTGTCGGTCAGACACAAATTGTAGAAAGCGCCAAACTTATCGCGGTTGTTGTACATTATACTATATATAGACTCAATAGTCGGAACTATCGGGCCGTCGAGCATGTATGCCATTCCGTTTCCGTTACCGTTCGATTCGCGAGTCTTGTCGTCGAAACGGAGGACTGTGTTCCATTCGCTGTGAGTATTGCCCCATCCGCCTTGAACCAACATGCCCGAAGCGCGGCTCGTCGCGTTTTCTACATATATCGGAGCTCCGTTCTTTGATATGAAGTAATGCTTGTTGCATTCCACTCCGGTAGAGGTCTCGTCTATGCCGTTTATCTTGCTGTTGTCCTCATGTACTATTGTATGGGTCTCGAGCATGTCGTTCAGACGGTCCCATAGTGTGGTCTGGTTATAAGCTCCTGTCGTCACAGGATTTTCACCTATAGTGTAAGTGCCGGTGGTGAAATCATATGTCAATGGATAGGTCTTGCCTTGAGGACGGTTGTTCTTGCTGTCCCATTCGTAGTAAATGGCACGCTGGTTGCCCGGAGTGTTCTTGAACGATGCAGGGTCGATATACCAGAATCCGTCTTGTGGAACAAAGAAACTGAAGCGGGAACTCATTGCCATCAGATAGGCGTAGAAGTTCTTGGCTGAACCGCTCCACTGGAACTGACCGCTTACTGCATAGTTGAACACTCGCATGTTCTGACTTACATAAGCAGGTGCTGATACTGCGGCATATTGAGCTGGAGTAATCACCTCGTCCATCAGATAAATCACACCGTTGTTGGCTAACAATACATCTTCTATATATTGGATATGACTCGCGTCAAGCATAGGATCCTGAGCGTCGTCCTTTATCGTCTCGAATTTGCTCGGTACGGCATTGCAGAACTGCTCCTTCATCAGGTTCTTCAATAAGGCCTGAATCACGTCGCGAGGTATCTGGTCTATCGCACGGTATATGTTCTCCTTGTCATCTATCCCTTTTACATTGCCCAACTCAGTTGGTGCATAGGCTTCAAGTAGGAAACGGCCACCGCCCGACTCTGTGAAGAAATAATCGTAAAGTTTCGCGTCTGTCGGAACAAACATCACGCCCATGTCCTGCTCCTTGCTGATCTTGTCGTCTGGACTGAACCAGTTCCAACCGGGATCGAAAGTAAGACCGTAGCTCACGGTATTGCCCGACGGATTGCCTATCGGGTCGGTGCCGGCATCGCTCTGAAGACGATGGTGAGTCTGAACGTTGAAATAACGCTTCTCAAACACCGAGTCTACGTCATTGCCGTAGAGCAGACGGTAACGGGCTGTCAATGTCGCATTGTAGAACGGAGCGGAAAAACGGTCTATCATGTGACTGAATATCTGAGTGCGGCTGTCGGTGCGCAACACCTCTGCCATGTTTGGAGGGGTGAGCAATACCTTGTCCAGACGGTTCACATAACCGTTCTGACATACGATGTCGCCCTCTATAACCTTGCAGTCGTAAATGTAGGCATCGTTCTTGTCACGTTCTATGCCCATGATAATCTTGAAATCTTCATCCGTTATCCCCTTGTTGCGCATCTGAGTCGCAAGGAAATGGGTCATCATGCTTGTCGTGTTGTCCAAAGCCAGATAAATGCCGCCCTTGGATGGGTCGCGGAAACGAGCCCAATAGTCCTTGTCATCCTCGTTGTAGGATATCGGCAATTCATCAGCGGAGAAATGTGGAACTGAATCCAGAACCGTGGCGGAGGTTTCACGACGAAGGCACTGACCTGCATTCGGACCTTCTGTGTTCGACATCATCTCGAGCAAATAGGCATTGTTCAGCATTGAAGAATTCAACAACAGCTTTTTCTGACATGTCGTCAATTCATCATAACTGCCAACACCCCATACATTGTCTTGGAAGAACGTCTCGAAGGCGTCGTCGTCGGCTACGAAAAGGGTCTTGCTTCCCGTCTTCGACAACACTTCAGCATAGTCCAGATCGTCTATCAGGCGAACATAGTAACTATACTTGCCTCCACTTTCGTTCTTCAGGTATTCGTAAATACTTGTGTTCAGATAACTGGGCTTGTTGTCGTCCCATTTGTAGTCATCTGAACAACTATGAATACCCCAAAACAATGCCAACATGCATATGCCCTTCGAGCAAATGCGAGCAATTGTTCTAAAGTGTTTGTTCATAATGGTTCTTTTGTTAATTATTGTTTTTGAATAGTTTATACAGAAGAGTCTGGGCTCAGAAGTGTTTCTGCATGAAAGGTTAGCTTGTAGCTGGATTCGCAAGTTAGTTTATACGTTTTATAAGCCCATTTGTGATTTTTATTTCATCAGTTCTCTTTTAAATTACGAAATTAGAGATTTTTTTTAATTCTTTTATCAAATGGTTTAATTAATATATCTATATTTAACAAAAATTAACGAATGTAGCTGTCCACTTTTTTATGACCTAATATGTCATCTTATAAACTATGGTTTTTCATGATTTGACTCCATTTGTCTAATTTGTACACTAAAATGATTTATTTAAGAATTATAACAAAACTTTTTGCAAAAAAATAGTACCAATTGCCCTGTTGTTGAGTAAATTTTTATTAAATTTGCACTTTGAATTTAATTTTAAAATGCATTTTTGAATTTTTAAATGGTATTTACTGCAGAACAGATCGCATCACTAATCGGCGGAGTGGTCGAGGGAAATGAAAACGCTCAAGTATCGACTTTTGCTAAAATTGAAGAGGGAACCGAAGGGGCTATCTCTTTTTTGGCGAATCCAGTTTATGAGAAATTTATCTACGAAACGAAATCGTCTGTGGTTCTGGTCAACAAAGACTTTGAACCTAAACAACATATAAGTGCCACACTCATCAGAGTCGACAATGCATACGAAGCTACGGCTCATCTAATGACTATTTACCAGTCTATGGCTGAAAGGCCTGTAGGAATCAGCGACAAAGCTCATGTCGATGAGTCGGCCGTGGTTGGAGAGGGGGCATTCATCGCACCCTATGTTTTTATAGGCAAAAATGTTAAAATCGGGAAGAATTGTTCGCTTCATCCTAATGTTGTCATAATGGATAATGTCAATATCGGGGATGATGTGATTATTTATCCTAATACCACAATTTATCAGGGGTGTAAAATCGGAAACAGATGCATCTTGCATGCCGGTGTTGTGATTGGAGCCGATGGATTCGGATTCGCACCTACACCCGACGGATACGAGAAAATTCCACAAATCGGTATCGTGGTCATTGAGGATGATGTTGAACTCGGTGCTAACACATGTGTCGACCGTTCTACTATGGGCGCCACCTACATACGACAGGGCGTGAAACTCGATAACCTCGTGCAAATCGCTCATAATGTGGAAGTGGGTAAACACACTGTCATGTCATCACAAACCGGTGTGGCGGGCAGCGCAAAAGTGGGAGAGTGGTGCATGTTCGGTGGACAAGTGGGTATTGCCGGACATATTCATGTAGGAGACAAAACCAATATAGGAGCACAGTCCGGTGTGCCAGGAGGGAACCTCGCACGTAAGGGTGGGGCAACCCTGATGGGATATCCGGCGGTGGAACACAAGACATTTGCAAAACAGTCGGCTGCTTTGAAAAACCTGCCCGACATGTTATGCGAATTCAACGAAATGAAAAAGGAAATAGAAGAATTGAAAACTATATTGAAAAACAAATCATAAACCCGACAAAACTCTTGTCTAATTTGGATTTGTTAAATGAAACGGAGTTTGGAATAGAACACCCAAAAGCAAAAACTAATTTTTAGAACAACCCTTTAATATGCACAAGCAAAAACAAACAACTCTAAAAGACAAATTTGTACTGAAAGGAAAGGGACTGCATACTGGCCTTGCACTAACGGCGGTTTTCAAACCGGCTGAAGCTGATTTCGGATACAAAATCAAAAGAGTTGACATCGAAAACCAGCCTGTCATCGACTGTAATGCCGAATTAGTGGGAGACACTCAGCGTGGAACTGTCATCGTGGAGAACGATGTGAAAGTAAGCACTATTGAACACGCTATGGCGGCTCTTTATGCAATGGGAGTGGACAACTGCCTCGTTGAACTCGACGGACCGGAAATGCCTATTATGGACGGTTCGGCAAGTGTCTTCGTCGAAAACATCGAAAAAGTCGGAATTCAGGAACTTGATGCTGACAGGGAAGTGTATGTTGTCAGAAAGAAAATTGAAATTAAAGGCGAAAACGGAGAACATCTAATACTCCTGCCGGATGATGAATTCTGCGTTGACCTCATGATAGCGTTCAATTCAAAAGTTCTTGCAAGCCAGTTCGCTACACTCGAACACCTCGAACTCTTTAAAGACGAAATCGCTCCGGCAAGAACTTTCGTCTTTGTCAGAGAAATCGAACCGCTGCTCAATCTCGGACTTATTAAAGGAGGAGACCTCGACAATGCTATTGTGATTTACGAAAACGAAATGTCACAGGAACGCTTCAACGCACTTGCCGACACTATCGGAATCGAACATAAAGATGCGGCTCAACTCGGCTATCTTAACAACAAACCTCTTATGTGGCCTAATGAGACTGCAAGACATAAACTTCTCGACATTATAGGAGACCTCGCACTTGTGGGAAGAAGAATTCAGGGGAGGGTCATCGCTATAAAACCGGGACATGCAATCAACAATAAGTTCGCAAGACTAATCAAGAAGGATATACGTAAGCATGATGTACAGTGCCCAAGCTACGACCCTAATCAGCAGCCTGTTATGGATGTCAACAGAATCAGGGAACTGCTGCCTCATAGATACCCTATGCAGCTTGTAGACAAAATCATTGCTATCGACGACGATTATATTGTCGGTGTGAAAAACGTTACCATTAACGAACCGTTCTTTACCGGACATTTCCCGCAAGAGCCGGTAATGCCGGGCGTTCTACTCGTTGAGGCTATGGCACAGGCCGGAGGACTTCTCGTTCTCAACAGACTTGAAGAACCGGAGAGATGGTCTTCTTATTTCATGAAAATCAATAACGTGAAATTCCGAAAGAAAGTGGTGCCGGGAGATACACTCATATTCAAAGTCAAGCTCCTCGCTCCTGTCAGAAGGGGAATCTCTTCTATGAGAGGACTTATGTTCGTTGGGGATACTATCGTGGGAGAAGCGGAATTTACTGCACAGATAATTAAAAACAAATAATTATGGCAAAAATCAGCCCTTTGGCATTTATCGACCCTACCGCCAAAATCGGAGAAAACTGCGAAATCGGACCGTTCTGCTTTATTGATAAGAACGTTGAAATCGGTGATAACAACATCCTCATGAACAGCGTCACCCTGCTTGAGGGTACGCGAATGGGAAGTGGAAACCATATTTTCCCTGGAGCTGTTATCGGAGCTATTCCCCAAGACCTCAAATTCAAAGGCGAAGACACTTTGGCTATTATTGGCGATAACAATAAAATACGCGAAAACGTCACAATTCACAGAGGTACTGCATCTAAGGGAAAAACAGTGGTGGGAAGCAACAACCTCATCATGGAAAATGCACACATTGCACACGACTGCATTTTCGGCAGTGGAATCATAATGGGAAATTCCACTAAACTCGGTGGTGAGGTGATCGTCGACGATTTCGCAATCATTAGCGCTGTGGTGCTCGTACACCAGTTCTGCAGAATCGGTGGATACACTATGGTACAAGGCGGGAGCAGAACAAGCAAGGACATTCCGCCGTTCATTATCGGTGGAAAGGAACCTATAGCTTATGCCGGACTTAATATCGTCGGACTCAGAAGAAGACAATTCCCAAGAGATGTAATCGAAAACATTCACGACGCCTACCGACTCATATACAACAGCAACCTGACTGTAAAGGAGGCTATCGACCAAATCAAGTTCGGCATCGACATGTGTAAGGAAGTTCAGTATATCATCGACTTCGTCTCTTCTTCTGAAAGGGGGATCATCAGATAAATTCTGAAAACTTTTCTATTTCCATTTTCATTTTCATCTTAAAACCATTAACCATCTAATAACGTGATTTACAGATTTATTCTTATATCCGATGAGGCGGAAGGATTCATGAGGGAAATCAAAATCGACGCTAACGATAATTTCTTCTCACTACATCAGGCCATTCTTAAGGCTTGTGAGTACAAAAACGACGACCTCACGTTTTTCACCATTTGTGAAAACGGGTGGGAGAAAGTCCAGGACATCACTATTGAAGACCTCGCATTCTCGTCTGAACAGGATTCATATGTCATGGACAAAACTCTACTAACAGAATTCCTGCAAGACGAAAAACAGCATCTGCTTTACACTTTTGACACCCTCGCCGACAGAAAATTCTTTATCGAACTCTCCGAAATAACAAAAGGACATCTGCAACAACCGGAAATATCCAGATCACTGGGAGAACCGCCGGTACAGCATCTCGATATCGACGAAGTCATGCAGAGAAATCCACTCACTAACGACAACTCCGACTTCATCGACGAAGACATGACATCCGACACCTTCAGCAACGAAGATTTGGAGATGGAAGGACTGGATTTCACCGATGACTCCTTCTGACAACTAATGAAAACACTCGTTGTACTGACTGGTCCTACGGCTGTGGGAAAAACAGAGCTTAGCCTTAAAGTGGCTAAGCTTTTGTCGTCTCCTATAATATCAGCCGACTCAAGGCAAATATATAAACACCTTAATATCGGTGCTGCTACTCCTACCAACGAACAACTCCAATTGGTGAAACATTATTTCATCGCACAACTGGAACTCGACCAGTATTTCAGTGCTGCTATCTATGAACAGCAGGTGATGAAACTGCTCGGACAACTCTTCAAACAACAGAATTTCGCTCTTATGACGGGTGGAAGTATGATGTATATAGATGCAGTTTGCAACGGCATCGACGACATCCCTACAGTTGATCTGCAAGTCAGAGACATGATGAAAAGCAAACTCCAGAAAGAAGGACCACAGACACTGCTCGAACAACTCAGACTGCTCGACCCGGAATACTACAACATTGTTGACAAGAAAAACATGAAGAGAGTGGTCCATGCACTCGAAATTTGCTACATGACCGGAAAAACCTATTCCTCTTTCAGAACCGGAACACGAAAGAAAAGACCATTCAAAATCATAAAAATAGCACTCGAAAGAAACCGTGACATTCTATTCGACAGAATCAACAGAAGGGTCGACCTGATGATCGAAGACGGACTTCTCGAAGAAGCAAGAGGCCTCTTTCCGCTCAGACATCTCAACTCTCTCAACACCGTGGGATACAAGGAAATGTTCAACGTACTCGACGGCACTTGGACAATCGATTTCGCTATCGAACGAATGAAGAAAAACACTCGCGTCTATGCGAAGAAACAAATGACATGGATGAAAAAAGATCCGGAAATCAACTGGATCAACCTCGACAATTTGGATGATGAACAAGCTTTGAAAAAAATAACACTTTTATTGGGAATTAATTAAATAATTCGTATCTTCGCAAGATAAGTGTATTCCTTTCTTTTTTAGGGTGGCTCTAAAAGCCAACGTAATGAAGAGATGTGCACAATTACAACAAATAATTGAGAACAACCCTAATCTGTTTTTATATGGCTCGACGATATAATCAAAGATATAGCAACAAAGGAAACAAAAAGAAAAAGGATGGATTCTGGAAATGGTACTGGGCACAGTATCGGGGAAAATGGTATCAGAGAATCATAACTCCTATCGCATCCTTTTTCGTTCTCTTCTTCCTCTTCATGGGAGCGGTCGACATCAATTTTCTTTGGCTCTTCGGTGAGTCACCATCTATTGACCTTCTACTGAATCCTAAAAATAGCGAGGCATCACTCATCTATAGCAGCGACAATGTGCTCATAGGAAAATATTACGAAGAAAACAGGCGAAATGTCGGATACGACGACATATCGCCTTATGTCATTCAGGCTTTGATCAGCACTGAGGACGAACGTTTCTACGAGCATAACGGAGTCGACTATAAAGGTATTTTCGGAGCGATGAAAGACTTGATTCTCGGAAATCCACGAGGAGCCAGCACCATAACACAGCAGCTTGCCAAGAATATGTTCAAGATGAGAGAAACTTACACGGTGGAAGATGTGTATGATTATGACCAGGATGGGAGAACTGCTGATGGGCAAGAAGTACAGCAATCTGTAGAACATAAAAATGAAAAAGGAAGATATACTAACGGACTTCTTTGTAAAGTGCCTGGAGTCAAGATGCTTATAATGAAGGCTAAAGAATGGAATACGGCATACAAACTTGAGAACATGTACACTAAGAAGGAGATAATCACCATGTATCTCAACACAGTGGATTTCGGTAGCAATGCATATGGAATCAAAACTGCTGCGAAAACATTCTTTAACGTCACTCCTAAGGAATTGAACATCGAACAGGCGGCTACACTAATCGGACTACTCAAGGCTACCAGCACCTACAACCCGATGATCAATCCGGAAAACAGCCTCAAAAGAAGAAATGTGGTAATCGAGAATATGTTGAACCACAATATGATTTCTCAAGATGAGGCGCAAGAGGCAATGAACAAGCCGATAGAACTCAACTATAACTCTGAAACGGCGTACGACGGTCAGGCGCAGTATTTCAAACAGGCTGTGAGAGACAACCTTAGAGAATGGTGCGAATATAATGATGTCAACCTTGATACTGACGGACTTAAAATTTACACCACGGTAGACACCAGGATGCAGAGATATGCCGAGCAGGCGGTGCTTAAACAGATGAACCAGCTACAGAACAGGTTCAACGAACATTGGGGAAACCAGGAGCCATGGAGAGACGAGCATGGAAGGGTCTTGAAGAATTTCATCGAAAACATCGCAAAGGAAACTACTTATTATAAGCAGTTGCAGGCTAAATATCTCGACAACCAAGATTCTATAAACCACTACATGAACCTGCCGCATAAAGTCAAGCTATTCTCTTATACCGGTACAAACAGAACAATCGAGAGAAACATGTCGGCGATGGACTCTATCAGGTATATGCAGAAATTCCTGCACTGCGGATTCGTGGCTATCGAGCCGCAAACCAGCTATGTTAAAGCATGGGTCGGAGATGTTGACTTCAATACATGGCAGTTTGATAAGGTCAGAACTTTAAGACAGCCTGGTTCCACTTTCAAACTCTTCGTTTATGCTACGGCGATGCAGAACCTGGGGCTTGTACCGATGGCTAAACGCCTCGACACCGCTCAGCCTATTAAGTATAGAGATGCCAACAATCATATTTCTACTTGGAAAGTTAGAAACTCGGGCGGACACAGCTCAGAACAGTACATCACACTTCGACAGGCTTTTGCTAAGTCGGTCAATACTGTTGCTGCAAGACTGGGTGTGGAAGTCGGCATATCTAACATCATTACTATGGCGAAGAGAATGGGTATCACTACAGAACTACAACCTACACCGGCTATTGCACTCGGTGCATGCGAAGTTAAACTCATCGACCTCGTCAATGCTTATGCATGTGTTGTCAACGAGGGCATGAGAAGAAAACCGATTCTCGTTACTAAAATTTTCGACCGCGACGGCAACCTCATATACGACTGCGACAATAATGTTGATAAGGCGGAACAGGTCATTCAGTACAGAACGGCTTATTTCATGCTACAACTCCTACAGGCGGGTACACATGACCCGGGAGGTACGTCAAGGTCTGTGTTCAGCTTCATTAACCCTAACGTCTGCGATGTGGGTGGTAAAACAGGTACTACTTCTAACTATTCCGACGCATGGTTCGTTGGATGTACTCCTAACCTCGTTGCTGGTGCTTGGGTGGGGGCCGACCGAAGGTCTGTACACTTCCGAAACGGAGCACTAGGACAAGGAGCAAGAACCGCACTGCCTGTCTTTGGATATTTTATGAGCAAAGTATTGGCAGACAACTCTTTAAGAAAATATAGAGCACGATTCAAACCGCCGAAATATAATATCCCGCCTTCATCATATTCGGTCTACACTCCTGAGGAGGAGACTGAGGACCGACCGGTGAGAAGGCAGGAAGTGGTTACGGATAACTCTGAGTCTGAACCTAAGCCGGATAATGAGTCGAAAAGAAAACCACAACAGGACATCTCACAAGGCATCGAAGTACAGAATGCAGAGGAACGACAACCCAAAGACCCGCAAATCGACGAAGAATTCTTTAAGTGATATAAGTTGCATGTAAATGGATACTCCGCAGATTACTATTGATCAGGATAACCCGCAATTCAAGAATGTGCTGGACTTACTTAAGTTCACCAACAACTCGATTTTCCTTACAGGAAAGGCGGGGACAGGGAAATCTACTTTCCTGAAGTACATCTGTGAAAACACTGATAAGCAGCATGTCGTGCTCGCTCCTACTGGTATAGCGGCTATCAACGTGGGTGGGGCTACTCTGCACAGCTTCTTCAAACTACCGTTCCATCCCCTCACCCCTGATGACCCAAATTATGCAACAAACACCAAACTAAGAGCTTTCTTAAAATACGGAAAACAGCACGTGAAGCTCATCAAGTCATTGGAGTTGGTCATCATAGACGAAATTTCAATGGTCAGGGCTGATATCATCGACTTCATCGACAGAATTCTCAGAGTTTACTCCAATAACATGAAGATGCCCTTCGGGGGAAAACAGATGCTGTTCGTAGGGGATGTGTTCCAGCTGGAACCGGTTGTTACAAAGGACGAACGAACCATTCTCAACAGATTCTATCAGTCGCCTTATTTCTTTTCTGCAAATGTGTTTCAGCAGATGAGCATCGTTTCTGTTGAACTCACACATGTCTACCGACAAAGTGAAAAGGCGTTTGTAAGCATGCTCGACCATATAAGGAAGAACTCGCTGTCTGATGCCGACTTACAGCTACTTAATATGAGGGTCGACGAAAACATCAATACTGATTCTAATCCCGATCCAATCGACGAATTTACTATCACCCTGGCTACAAGAAGGGATGTCGTAGACCACATAAATCAGCGCAACCTCGATGAAATCGACGGTAAGAAATATATGTTCATGGGGGAGGTTACAGGGGATTTCCCTTCTAACTCTCTGCCCACATCAATGGAATTGGAACTTAAAGTCGGGGCACAGGTCATCTTCATCAAGAACGACCAAGACAAGCAGTGGGTCAACGGCACTATCGGGGTGGTGGAAAGCATCAACGACAACGGTGAATCTCTTAACGTAATCACTGATGAGGGAAATTTACTCAATGTGGTGAGAACTCAATGGGAAAATGTAAGATATACCTACAACGAGGAGGAAAAGAAAATCGATGAGGAACTGCTCGGAACTTTTGTACAGTTTCCTGTAAAACTTGCATGGGCCATCACCATCCATAAAAGCCAGGGACTTACATTCAACCGCGTGAATATAGACCTCACTGGTGGAGCTTTCGCTGGAGGACAGACTTATGTGGCACTTAGCAGATGCAGGTCGCTCGACGGAATCAAACTGAAACGGAGAATATCACGCACTGATATCTTCGTCAATCCGGTAGTTGTGAGATTCGCAGAATCGTTCAACAACGATATGGCGCTTAAAAACGCTCTGAAACTCGCAGAAGCCGACATCACTTACAAGGATGCTGTCGAGATGTTCGACAAAGGGGATATGCAGAATTTCCTCGACCTCTTCTTCAAGGCTATTCATCTCAGATACGACATCGAAAAACCGGTAATACGAAGATTTATCAGGAAAAAACTTGATGTTGTCAACAGCAAGGAAAGGGAAATCATGCGGCTGAAAGAGAATATGGAGAAAATGAAAAAGGAGATTAAGAAAAAGGATGCAATGATGGCGGATCTGGCCAAGGAATATGTGCAGATGGCGATGGACTGCATTCACCTCGACAATCTCGATGCTGCTATGGCTAATTATGAAAAGGCACTGAAATTAAGTCCGATAAATACAGATGCAATCGTCGGGCAAGCAAGGGTGTTACTCTTGCGAGGACAACTCAGAAAAGCACTCGCCATGACCAACAAGGCGCTGTTTCATTCTCCTGCATTGTTTAAGGCGTTATACTGGAAAGCGAAAATACTGTTTAATATGCAGGATTTCGAACAGGCTGTCAATATTCTTGAGCGGTGCACATCAATAAAACCTAAAAACATAAACGCACATCAACTTTATGGAGATGTACTTTCTGCTGCGGGAGACGACGACAATGCGGCAATTCATTATGCCATCGCCGAACAACTCAGAAAACAAAAGGAAAAATCAGAGAGCGAATAAACATGCTGCCTCTGAGGATAAATAAACCTTAAGTTTGCTATATCGGACTTCCGATGCCCTGCAACATAATGGAAGCCCCACAAGTTCTGGGAACGTTTCCGTCCCCCGATAACGGGGGAAAGGGCGAAATGAAATGAGCCGAAGGGGGTGTAAAGACCATTGAGGCGCCTCGCGCACAAAAACGATGAGGGCCCGAAGCCCGAAATCGTTTTTCAATTGTCCCTAAGGGACAATCACAAGGCAACGCTCTGGGTTGCTAAAATCGAAGACACTGCACCCTAAAATATAAATATCAACACCATGACTCAGATGATCCCCCGAAACATAATTACCACAATATATAAAAGCCGATGGAAACTCTTAATATCATTTCAGGAACAAAAGCCGAAATCTACAACGAACTATACAAACAAATTAAATCCGTCATAGAAACCGAGGACGATGCAATCGCCAATATGGCGAATGTGGCTTCTATGATTCATGAAACTTTCAAATTCTGGTGGACCGGATTCTATCGCGTTGTGTCGGAGGACCAACTCGTTCTCGGACCTTTCCAAGGACCGCTTGCATGCACGCGCATCAAGAAGGGAAGGGGAGTGTGCGGTACGGCATGGAAAGAAAACAGAACGCTGATTGTGCCAGACGTGGAGAAATTCCCGGGACATATCGCTTGCAGCATGTTCTCAAAAAGCGAAATCGTCGTGCCGATACACGATAAACTGGGTCAAGTAAAAGCCGTTCTCGATATCGACAGTCAACTGCTCGATAACTTCGACGATGTTGACAAGGAATGGCTCGAACGTATCTGCAAACTGTTGTAGGAGGCTTTCTCGCTCCTACAACAAGCCTGTCAATTCTTCTATCATAACTTGTGGTACACCGGTCTTGGCTCCTTGGGTGATGCTCTCAAGGAAATGAGGCATCTCTCTTTTATAAACATGTGCCATATGATGGCCTACATACATCAATGTAGTGTAACGGACATTAGCAAGACGGTCACACATCTTCAAAAACGGAGCATGAGGAGTGTTGCGGATTCCGGCATAATAAGCTTCACCGGCACGCTCGCTACGGGTGCGACCCTTGTCGTTTGTCAGGGCATATACCATCTCTGCTGCATCTACAACATGAATGTCGCAACCATAATTCCGGTTCAATTCCTCAAACGTGGATATCACGTCGTTATAGGTCATTCGAGCGTCTTCCATGCTGTCATGGAAATACACTCCGGCATACAACGTCTCAAGTTCTGAACTGTCTTCCAACTCCAGATAACCGTATTTTGTCAGATAACTCGCCGCCAAACGTAAATGAAAGCCATATGGCAAATCACCGTCATATTTCTGATTCACATCTGAATGGATTCGACATGCACAACGCTCTATAGCGGATATCTGTGAATGATGAGCTGACAACAATTCCAAAAATTCTTGCTTTTCCATTATTATTTCTTGCTTTTACAATATTATATTATATTATATTATAAGTTTATTTTTCATAATTATACAAAAAAAACAGAAGTATGCCGTGGCATACTTCTGTTTTATATTGTTCTTATTTCACCAGAACCTTCATCGTTCTGCCGTTGGCTCGTATTATATAGACTCCAGGCTCAAGGACTGCATCCGATGGTACTGCCATGCCCGACACTTTGTAAACACTGAAATCAGAGGCACCGTCAACGAAGATACGACCATCAGATACTCGAGGCAACAACTCTCCGTCGGTTTTAAACGAACTGATTCCAGTTGCAATCTCTATCTCTGCCTTAATCTCGTTGCTTATGCACACCCATCCCATATCGTCGCGGTAATTACTGTAATCCTCGGATATAGATGTCGATGGAATCGTTTGTCCGTCTATCTCCAGCTCACGCTCGGCTATGCGAACCAGATTCACACCGCTATACCAAGTTGCTCCGTCTTCGTTTACTGTCAAGTCCGTGCGACGTAGCTGATAGATATAAGGGTAGTTGTTCGTCTGAAGTGACGTGAATACGTACGGCTTCTTGAAATAAACATAACCATCGCGGACTTCACCGGTCTGCGGGTCGGTCTGAGGACATATGTACTGGTTGGAGTGGCCGATGCTGCCGTATATCTGGCTGGTAGTTCCATGACCGGCGGCTATGTAGACATTGTTCTCTGCGTCTATCACACCAATACCCGGAGCTATGGCGAAATAACATACATTCTTGGCTATCAGGAGCTTGGTGGTGCAACCGCTCTCAAGATAGGTGATAAACTTGAAACCGGTGTTTGTCACGTCAAACACGCGGAGGCCAAGAACTGAATTCTTGAAACTCGGATTGCGTAATTCTAACAATACTATAGGGGTGACGCCTTCTGCAAACGGTTCGGCGAAAGTCACTTCGGTCACACTCGTCACAGTCAGGTCCTCGGCTGTTGACTTGCCGGCCTTGGCATCGCCAACTTCACACTGCAAACCACCCCAGTTATAATTGCCTGCTGGAAGCGACATGAATGGAATCTCTTCGTTCACACTCAGAGTGGTCGATTTTGACTTTGCCCAAGGTGTGAGTTGATATGAGAAGTATTTGGTTGTGCTTTTAGCTGCTACTATATTACTGCCGTAGAACGTGGAGTTCTTGTTTATGCGGGTACCGATGAACACGCGAGGAACTTCACTCATCTCTTCTGAATAATAAGTGGTTTGCTCTTCGGTATCTGGCAACGACAACTTACCGAACTGGAACGTGTTGCTGCCTTGAGCCGGATCTACGTTTATAGATATCTCGTTCGTGTAGAAGGTCTTGTTGTTATAACTCTTCATCCTTATACGATAGTAGTATACGCCTGATTCTTCTGTATCATGGTGATAGGTGTAGCTGGCACCGTTTGAGGATGACTTGTCTTTTGGCTCCACGGTATCTACATTCTTCCATAAGTTGCTGCCAGGGAATTTGCACTGAACCGTAATCGTTGTAGCCAAGTCACCGTTTGGGTCTGTCCAACTCAGGTTGTTGTAGCCGTTAGCACGAAGATAAGAGCCGTTCAATGTACCCAACTCTTCTATGCGGGGATCGCGAGGGATGAATTCATTGGATGCATTATATGCCAAAGGCACGTCCATAGAGGCATAGTATTTGCCTAAGTCTGTCAGACTGCTTTCATATATGTGGGCCTTGCTCTCGCTGTTCCAATAAGCATAACGCTCTACGCGGGGATTTGAGTTCAATACGCTCAATATATTCTTTGTTTCCTCTAATATGGTATTGTCTGTCACACCGCTACCGAAAGCGCCGTTCCTGTTCCATGAAGCGCCCCATATCCACTCGCTTATCCAAATTGGACGGCCATGACCGTAGTTGTCGCTATACCATGTCAGATTGTTGAAACCGCTGGCCCAATAGCAGTGAAGGTCCAATATGTCGCAACGCCAGCCTCGGGCGTCTATAGAGTCGATGAACGACTTCAAATGACTCATCGAACCGTCGTGAGAGGTCTCTGAACACAGACGTAAGCCTGTACGCATCATATTCTGCCAGTTGGCAAGCACCGTTTCTACGTCTTGAGGCCGGTCATCCGCGCTGTTGCCTGGCTCGTTGTTGGTCTTGGTATGGCAAGTGCCCTCGCGCTGACCTATAGTTCCTGATGACGGCCAGTCCTCGTAGATGTGGTTCGGAACCCATTCGGTGTCGGGAAGAGTACTTGTGTTGCCCTGGCCCCAGTCATAACACCATGAACTGTTTAAAGCGGAATTGGCGGCAGCACGACCGTCACTCGCCAAACCGGCCTTATGGGCGTTATACCACTTGAACAAACGATAGGAGGATATACGCATGTCGAGAACATTCGAAAGAGTCGGAACCTCAAGGTCGGCCATGTCGGCGATAAAGCAACGGCTATAGCCCCAACCGCCGGTTCCTATTGCAAAGGTCACCATATATCCGCGTTTCAGCTTGAAAGAGCGAATCTTGTTGTTTAATGTGGTGTTGGACAACGTCTTCATATAACCGCCGGAATGGCCTTCGGTATAGTTGTCGCATGATTCTCCACCATATTTCTGCTCTGTGTAGCAGGTCAAAGGACGGATGTTCTTGTCGTAAGGGAAGATAATCGCACCGCGACCAAACATCTTTACCTGACAGTTCTCGTCGTTTACGGCCTGAGCTCCTTGGATAAATACATTCTTGAGCCAACGACTTATAACTACGCTCGGCTTCACCTTGTCGATTATTACAACAGTATGCTCCGTAGTTTCAATATTTATTGTGCCTACACTGCTGAAGGGGGTCGTACCGGTAATGTGATAGTCCACATCACCACTCACTGTCTCTGAACTGGTCACTTGCTCTATATATTCATTGCTGTTGGCAGCATTGATTATACCTACAGACAAGAAGAACAGTAAAGCAGACAAAAGGTAGTTGAATCTTTTCATCTTTTATTTTGTTTTAGTTAGTATTGATTGCTTTGTGCATAATATTTTCAATTTGCTAATTTAAGAATTATTTTCCATATATTTGGAATTTTTTATGATTATTTTTTCAACATCACTTGAAAATCACTTGAAAACAACTTTTTCAATCTGAACATTATTGAATTTTTGGAACTTTTGAACAAAAATACGACAAATGGAATGTGATAACATAGTAACGAACAGCCATCTCTTTCAAAAATTCTACAAAATAATATACTTCAAAAAAAATATACTCAGAATAGAGCAATTAATTCTTCGTCTCCATCAATGCAAATTTGCCTCAAACTGTTTGAGGATTATCTCCTTTTGCGTAACTTTGTCAAAATTTTCAAAATGAAAGATATAATCCCTCAATATAAATCATGCCCGATAAGGCAGGTGATAACTCGATTCGGTGACAAATGGTCGATGCTCGTACTCTATTCCATTAACAAAAGCCAGAACGGAGTCCTGAGTTACAACGAACTGAAAAAACTCATGGCTGACTGCTCGCAGAAAATGCTGACACAGACTTTGGAAAAGCTCGAACACAACAATTTGATCAAACGTACAGTTTACCCGCAAATGCCACCAAAAGTCGAGTATTCGCTTACGCCTATGGCTCTCACTCTTATGCCCATAATCGATAAACTCGTCGATTGGGCCGGCAACAACTTAAATGAATTCAAAAGCATTTACTAAATGCCAGATTCCGTTTTAGAAACGATTCTGATAACGTTCTTTCTTGAATAAATCAAATTTCAAACACCCTCTTTCACATTATGCCTTATATTGGAGAAATCATATCATTGGTTGTTGCAGCTCTTTGGACTATGTCGGCACTCGCTGCGGAAATCGCCACAAAGCGTATGGGAGTTATGGTGCTCAATGTCTGGAGAATGGTTCTTGCATTCGCATTATCAGCTATACTCCTGTGGATCGCAACCGGACAACCTATACCCATCCAAGCCGGATGGCAGGCTTGGGCTTGGCTCCTCTTGAGCGGATTCATAGGCTATTTCCTTGGTGACTGGTGCCTGTTCAACAGCTATCTCGTCATTGGTTCCAGGTTCGGACAACTCTTCATGACTCTCGCACCTGCATTCACTGCCTTCTTCGCATGGATAATGATTGGCCAGACGCTTTCTTGGCATGCACTGCTGGCTATGTTGGTCACTATCGGAGGCATCGGTATTGCTGTTACTGATTCAAGGGGAACAGAGGAGGGAAAACCAATTAGATTGAAGGGGGTTATGCTTGGAATTGGAGCCGCACTCGGACAGGGACTCGGACTCGTCATGAGCAAAATCGGACTCGACTGTTACACTGAAAACATTCCGGCTGAACAAATCGATTCCATGGCGAACATACTACCGTTCGGAAGCAACCTCATCAGGTGTATTGCAGGTGCTATTTGCTATACAACATGGATGATGATTGCAAGAAGAAAACATAAAGCACATAATAAGTGGCCTACCATGACTCAGGCTATTAAGGACAAAGTCGCGAGAAGGGCATTGCTCGTTACTCTATTCTCAGGACCTTTCCTCGGCGTGGGGCTCTCGCTCGCAGCTCTACAGTTTACCAAAGCGGGTATCGCATCCACGCTCATGGCACTCACGCCTATTTTCATTCTTCTTCCATCACATTGGCTCTTCAAACAGCCGGTCACTCTAAGAGCTGTCATCGGAGCGCTCATCTCATGCATCGGAGTCTCCCTATTCTTCCTACTATAAATAACAACCCCATAAACTCCAGGCTCTTACAATAACAATATCCGTTTATCGACGTCTGCTTCGCACAGAACAGCACAAAACTACAATCGGGTTCTGAACACCAAAAAGATATTCAAAACCCGAGTTTAAGAATGAAGAATCAACAATTAAAGCTTGCCTACCAATTCTACAATCTTTTGCTTGGTGGCATCGGTCTTCTGCTCGTCGTTCTTTGCTGTCACAACGCCTGTGTCTTCTGCACTCCAATAATTGCAAATATCCTTATACTCTGCTATTGCACCACTATATACACCAGGAGAATAGGAAGATACCATCAGAGCCATCTTCTTCACCTTCTCAGGCTTGTTCACGCAGTACATTCGCTGAATAGGAGCCTGTATCTGGGCACACAATGTGAAATAATAAATCGGGGCTGACAATACCAACACCTCTGCTTCCGACATTATTGGATACAACTCCTGCATATCGTCTTTCTGAATACATGCGCCGTTTCCCTTGCCATGGCAATATTCACATGCCAGACATCCGGATATCTTCTTATGAGATACATTTACTAAAGTCACTGTATGTCCGGCGGCCTCTGCGGCTGCCTTATACTCTTCTGCCATCCAGGCACTGTTGCCCTTTGCACGTGGCGATGCTTGCAAAATTACAATGTTCATGATTTGTTGGTTTTAGAATTACGATATGCAAATTTACATAAAAAATCAGATAAATCACTCTTTTTAATATGCTTTTCTGACACAATTATTAAGATTTTTATATATATTTGCAATCTATATGTCTGTCAATATCTAAATCTTATGAAATCACTTATGAGAACTCTTTTCCTGATCATCGCATTGACTGTTAATATCCAATTTACAACTGCACGATGCCTCTTGTCTACATTCTCAGGTGTCCCATTACCACATAATTACGCTAAAAAATATCCAATAAAGAAAGAGACATCAAAAATCGTATATTCTTCTTATTCCAATTCAGGAGCTGCATCGGTCACAAGTGTCACTATTTACAGGGATTCTGTTGTTTGGGAACAACAATCCTATCGGGGCGGATATCATTATAGGGATGCACTTCTACTGCCTGATGAAAATGACTTCAATCTGCTGATTGAACAACTTTCGCAAATAACGTTCAAAGCCAAAGATGCTCACAATTACGCTTCCGGGGGACGCGGATATGCATATTCGTTTTTTATTGGCAATAACAATTATTTCCATTATAACAGTTCGTTTAAATTGAAAGGCGATTATCTGAATGCAGAGACGCTTATTCAGCAATTTATTGAAAACCACCAGACAAAAGCACAGACTATGCTGGTGGAATTGTGCAAAAACCCGGATGAACTTAGGGCTGCAAGAGCATTTGACATGCTTCCGGAACAATTCGAACAATTCCTCGTCAAATAAATTTTAATAATCTTTATTCATTAAAATATCAGAAAATATGAAAACTTTATTTACTGCCTTGTTGGCTATCATCTCTCTCACGGCCAATGCTCAGAAATGGGAAGGCATTTATGGGGCTGACCAGCGTTTCCGTGACCTGGCTAACGAATATGTGAAAAACATGGATATCGACCTCGATATGGATGTCGACTTCACCGTCGATTTCAGCATGTTCTTCCTCGGCGACGAAATCAACCTGATAATCGGAGTGGATGCGCAACTCGAAAAAGTCGACGCTGAATGCTCTATCACATTCATGGGGAACTATGTCAGACAAGGCAACCATGTTGAAACCACTTTCAGCAAGGACAGAGTGTCTGTAACATTAGACAACATTGAGTCGACCGACCCGCAAATATCCAACGCAATCAACAACGACGAAGACACCGTATATGGCATTGCGGAGGGTATGCTTGACGAAATCCTGCAGCCACATATCGACAAGATATTCAAAATTTGCGAATTCTGTAAGTCGTTCGAGGTTAAGAATGAGACCGATGTCTCTTTCACTGCGGTTTTTGAAAACGATTTCGAGGTGAATTTCTCTAAACCGGCTGAATGAACAGAATTTTAACTGCTTGCCTGCTCTCTGCCTTTTTTTGCCTGACACAGCAGATGAGTGCATTGGAATGGGACAATGAAACCTATTCCCGAATTCAAGATGAATTGCAGGAGCCGGCCTTCCCAAACCTCACTATTTCTGTTACGCAAACGGGAGCTTCCACTTCTGCCTCGCCTGAACATAATCGGAATGCCATTCAGAAAGCTATTGACAAGTGCTGGAAAAAAGGAGGGGGAACTGTCCTCTTCCCTAAGAACAGCGGGTGTTTCCAATCAGGAGCAATCCAACTCAAAAGTCATGTAAATCTCCAGATTGAAGAGGGGGATACACTACAATTCGTTTTCAAACCCGAACTCTATCCCATTGTTGAAACTGCATGGGAAGGACTCGACTGCTTTAACATCTCACCTTGCATCTACGCCTTTAACGCTACTGACATCGCCATCACTGGAAAGGGTACTGTCGACGGAGCAGCCGACGAACTCACGTGGTGGAAATGGTGCGGTTCGAAAAGATATGGATGGAAAGAGGGAATGCCAAGTCAAAAGGATAGGGGCAGACCACGGTTGATGAAAGTGGCTGAAGAGGGTGAACCTCTTTGGCTCGACAATGGCAAAAGAAACCCTAAACGGGTGTTCTCTGCTGACGATTGCCTCAGGCCACAACTCATCGGATTCAATCAGTGCAGAAGAGTAATCGTTCAGGACGTCAGGCTTATTAGGTCGCCCTTCTGGACGCTGCACCCTCTGAAATGTTCCGACCTCACCGTCAGAGGGGTCGATTTCGACAATAACGGACCGAACGGCGACGGATGCAATCCGGAGTCCTGCGACAGGGTCATTATCGAAAACTGCAATTTCAATACAGGTGACGACTGTATTGCAATAAAAAGCGGAAGAAATGCGGATGGAAGAAACCGCAACATGCCTTCGCAAAACATCATTATTCGACATTGCACCATGAAAAACGGACATGGAGGGGTGGTCATTGGTTCGGAAATAAGCGGAGGATGCAATAATGTCTTTGCCCATGATTGCAAGATGGATTCGCCCAATCTTGAAAGGGTGCTCAGAATCAAAACCAATACATGCCGGGGTGGTGTTATTCAGAGGATATTCATGAGGAAGGTGCAGGTGGGACAATGTCGGGAAAGCGTTCTTAAAATCAATCTGAATTATGAGCCTAACGAATTGTGCTGTAGGGGATTTATGCCTTTGGTCAAGGATGTCTGCATGGACTCCGTATGGTGCGGGAAATCTAAATATGGACTGCAAGTCATAGCGCTTGAATCCGACACCCTCGTAAAGAACATATATCTATCCAATTGCTGGCTAAACGGACTGAAAGAAGGATATTTCTCGCAGGGAAACACTGAAAACGTAAGACTCAAAAACGTGTTCTTCAACGGTGAATTATATGTGCCACAAATCCATTTCAAACATTATAGTGAATGGATGACATTCTCAGAAATGATGAGAATGGAGAAGCCGTTCCTGCTCGACTTCGCCGACAGACCCAAGTGGAGTTATGCGGCAGCTGTGGAACTTGAGGCTATGCTCGACACATATCTGGAATATAAAAACCATGAAATACTGGATTATTGCCAGATATTCGCCGATTCCATGATTACTGCCGACGGAGATCTCAGAGGTTATAGATTTCAGGATTTTAACCTCGATAATCTGCGGCCGGGACATTTCATTGCCAGACTCAACAAACTGATTCCGGAAGAAAAAAATAATATTGCGTTAACGACTCTGTTCCGACAGACACTAAATCAGCCGAGAACGGAAATCGACAGCATCTTCTGGCATAAAACCATTTATGCATATCAGGTATGGCTCGACGGTATTTTCATGGCACTACCATTCTATGCCTTGTATGCTAAAGACCATCTGGGGCAATTAGATGCAAACAGGGTGTTCGAAGACTGTGCCAAGCAGATTATTTATACTTATCAACGTACGCTCGACCAAAACACAATGCTCAACAGGCATGCATGGGATGAAACGAAACTTATGTTCTGGGCGGATAAGTCCACAGGACTCTCTAAGCACGCTTGGGGAAGGGCACAGGGATGGTTCTCTATGGCACTGCTCGAAATCATAGAACTGATGCCGGAAAACTGTCAATACCGACAACAACTCGTCACAATTCTCAACAACGTGCTTACGGCTGTAGCCAACTTCCAAGACAAACAAACGGGACTCTGGTTCCAAGTGCTCGATCAGCCTGGCATACAAGGAAACTATCTCGAAGCGTCGTGCTCGGCTATGTTTACATATGTCATGCTCAAGGCAGCGAGATTAAAACTCGTGACGGAGAAATTCAAAACCACGGGTATTAAGGCATATAAAGGCATTATCAAGGAATTCATCGCTGTTAACCCCGACAACACAATCTCGCTACGACAATGCTGTGCTGTGGCCGGACTCGGACCGGGAGTAAGCGATAGGGTCAGAGAGGCGGCACCTGACGTGAGGGAAAACCGCAGAAGAAACGGCGAATTCCAATATTATATCTCAGAACCAATAAGAGAAAACGACCCTAAGGGGGTCGGACCGTTCATCTGGGCGTCAATCGAAATGGAACGACTCGGATTTCAACTATGACGAATAGCTGCAAAACATATATTGCCATCGACCTCAAGTCTTTTTATGCTTCGGTGGAATGCGTGGAAAGGGGACTCGACCCGCTTACCACTAATCTCGTAGTGGCTGATGCAAGCCGTACCGAAAAAACCATCTGTCTGGCGGTCACACCATCACTTAAGGCTTATGGCATCAGCGGAAGAGCACGACTTTTTGAAGTCGTGCAAAGAGTAAGGGAAGTGAATAACGAAAGAAGGATTAAGAGTGAAAACCGAATTACAGGTAAATCCTACGACGATATTCAGTTGAAAGCACATACCGATTGGCTTGTCGACTATCTCGTGGCGACACCACGCATGGCACATTATATCAAGGTGAGCGCAATGGTATATAATACATATCTGAAATATATAGCTCCTGAAGATATTCATGTCTATAGCATCGATGAGGTGTTCATGGACGTCACGCCATATCTCAACACCTACAAAATGACGGCGCATCAACTCGCAATGACTATTATTCGCGACGTGCTCAAAACTACGGGAATCACAGCCACGGCAGGAATCGGCACTAATCTCTATCTTGCTAAAGTGGCGATGGATATAGTTGCGAAACACGCGATGCCGGATAAAGACGGCGTGCGTATCGGCGAACTGGATGAAATGTCATACAGACGCAAACTCTGGAACCACAAACCGCTGACCAGCTTCTGGAGAGTGGGACATGGCATTGCTGAAAAACTCGCTACATACGGCATCGATACAATGGGAAAAATAGCAAGGATGTCTGTCAAAAACGAAGATCTCTTCTACAATTTGCTTGGAGTCAATGCTGAACTGCTCATCGACCATGCATGGGGATGGGAACCATGTACTATCGACTTAATTAAAGCATACAAGCCCGAAACCAACTCTTTCAGCAACGGACAAGTGCTTAACGAACCCTATACTGCGGAGAAAGCAAGGGTGGTCGTGAAGGAAATGGCGGATGCAATGGCGCTTAAATTGGTGCAGCACAAACTGCTCACCGACCAGGTGGTAATCACTGTCGGATATGACAGAGAGTCGCTTACAAGACCGGAAATACGGAAATCATATTACGGAAATATCACGACTGACTGGTACGGCAGGTCGGTGCCAAAACATGCACATGCCACCGCCAACCTCAACGAACATACATCATCTGCAAGAACAATAACGGATGCAGTACTTAAGGTGTTTGACAACACTGTCAACAAAAACCTTCTTATCAGGCGACTCAACATCACAGTCAATCATGTGGTCCGAGAAGGAAGTTCGAAAGCGAAAGTCAAAACACGACAACTGTCCCTGTTCGATAATCCGGAAACAATAGAGCAACAGAAAAAGCAAGAGCAGAAGGAAAAAAACAAGGAGAGGAAAATCCAGGAAGCGCAAATCGCCATCCGGCAGCGTTTCGGTTCCAACGCCATTCTTAAGGGAATAAACTTCGAGGAGGGGGCAACGGCCAAAGAACGTAATGAACAAATCGGAGGACATAAAGCTTGAAAACTATCTAATTCGAATTCCTTATATATAAACAATCGTATCAATTATTATATGGACGACAACTACGACGATATCATCAACCTACCGCACCATGTGTCGAAGATACATCCGCAAATGAGCCTCGAAGCAAGGGCGGCTCAGTTTGCACCATTCGCCGCACTCACTGGTTTCGACGACGAAATCCGAAAGGCGCAAATGGTGTTTGAAGAAAAAATAGATAATAATCAAAACCAAACTGAATAAATAAGTCTCATTAAACCTGAAAATACATGAATATCGAAGAATACCGTGATTTCTGCCTCTCAATCGCCGACGACGTGGAGGAAAAACTTCCTTTCACCGCATTCAAATATGCTACTGGAGTACTTGTGTTCTATGTCAACGGACATATGTTCTCCTTCTTCGACTGCGACAACTATTCCGTCATCACTCTCAAATGCCAGCCGGAACGCATCGACGAACTCAAGGCAAGATACTCCTGCGTGGGAAAACCCTTTAATATGTCTCCAAAGTATTGGATTGGTGTTGACCCCGAAACATCTCCCGACGACTTGCTACGACAACTGACAATCAACTCCTACGAAATCGTAAAAGCGAAATATAAACCGAAGTCTTCATGAACCTGTGTTAATTACAAAAGAATGAAAACAATATCCTTAACCGTCATTGGATGCTTGATGGCAATTGGTGCCAACACCGCCAACGCAAAGAACGACATAACAAATCTTTTCCCGGCTCCAGGCTCAGACAACGTAAATATCGACACCCATCTCGTAATAGAATTGTCGGAAACACCGGTTATCGCCAGCAAAGGATTTATCTCCGTCTACGACAAAATCACAGGTGAACTCGTCGACCGGCTCGACATGAGCATACCACCCGGACCTACACAGCCCCAACCGCTTAACCCCTACGCACAATACACTCCTGTGCCATATGACTATCGGGTGCGTAAAATCAATAACCGAAACACAATTCCGGGAACTCCGTCGGGAGTCAACAAACGGGATACTTCCACATATCAACTCGACATTATCGGGGGATTCTCCGACGCATTCCATTTCTATCCTGTCTTCGTCGACGGTAATGCGATCACTATTCAGCTGCACCACAACATGCTACAATACGGACATGAATACTATGTTACTATCGACAAGGAACTTATCCGGGAATGCAATGGAATCAACGACAGGAACACATGGACTTTCAAGACAAAGTCTGCGCCTCCTGAGCCGCAAAGAAGAATAATCACAGTTGACGCCAACGGAAACGCCGACTTCTCCACCATTCAGGGTGCTATGGATTTCATACCCGACTCTCTTACAGCTGACTCTCAACGCTACACCGTGAAAATCAGGAATGGAGATTATCGGGAACTGGTTTATTTCCGAAATAAGTGTTTCGTCACGCTTGAAGGGGAGTCACGCGACAGTGTAATCATACATTATCCCAACAACGAGGTGTTCAACCCGCATCCCTACGACATCAAGACCAACGAACTTAAGGGTACTTTCCCATCACGCAGGGCTGCTTTCGCCGCTGATCATTGCTCCGACATCATACTCAAAAGCCTTACACTCAAAACCGATTGTAAAGGACAGGCGGAAGGGCTCCTGGTTAATGGTGAACGCATATTCGGAGAAAACCTCCATATTATCGGCGATGGCGACGCTCTGCAGGCCAACGGAAGCTGCTATTGGCTCAATTGTAGAATAGATGGGGGAGGCGACACGGTGCTTGGACGAGGACCTTCGTTCTTCAATCATTGCACACTCTACAGCACTGGACCTTTCATGTGGATACGGAATACAGACGAAAACCACGGTAATGTCTTCGTCGACTGCCGATTCGTGGGACTCTCCCAGAAGGCTGTCATCGGACGACTGCCTGACAATAAAGGCAAGAATTATCCCTTTGCAGAATGTGTACTGCTGAACTGCACACTTGAAAACATACCCGACACCGGGTGGGGAAGGGTAGACGAAGGAGCAACTCATGCTGTTCTCCTCGAATTCAACAGCCACGACGCTTTAGGAAATCCTATCGATACATCTCGCCGACATCCGGCAATGAAACAACTCCACCCAATCCAAGATGCCGAAACCATCGCACGCTACTCCAATTCCAAATGGGTTCTCAATTGGTAATTATTCCTCCCATTCCTCCCATTTTGCCTATTCCTCCTATTCCTCCTATTCCTCCTATTCCTCCTATACATCCCATTACTCCTATATATCCTATATATCCTATTACTCCTATTTTGCCTATTTTGCCTATCCTGCCTATCCTGCGCATTTCTGCGGGAATTAATAAATAATTATCGATTAAATAATTTCGATTTTTGAATTTTAAAAATCCGCCCATTAACGTTAATTTTCTTTCCAAATAAAAACGTTTCTGCGTATTTCTGCAGGAAATAAAAATACAAACAACTTGTCAACTGGTTTTTATTTAACCTTAATTCCGCAAGTTTTTAGTTTAACGTTCTTTAAAAGTTCCTGAGCAACAAAAAGTTGCCCAGGATTTTGTCATGTCAGATTTTTCACTTAACTTAGTGTTGCAAAATAAAGACAAGCAAAATCTTTAATGACATGGCAAAGGTAAACATAAAATCTGATAAAATCACTCCTTTTGGAGGAATATTTCACGTTAGGGAGCTCTTTTCCCGTTTTGTTGGTCCCGTTATCGACAAAGTGCTGGGCTTGCGGTGCTCGTCGTTCGGCTATCAGTACAGTGAGATTGTCGGCTCCCTATCAAGTGTTTACTTCTGTGGCGGCGACTGTGTTGAAGACGTGACAAGTCATCTGATGCCTCATCTCTCACGTCATCCC
>FLNV01002078.1_pt1 | contig 47037 bp, 39 predicted proteins | sample 1140351 | NCBI WGS metagenome assembly FLNV01 (sample SAMEA3878207, study PRJEB12797) | bioreactor metagenome | biome: Moose rumen | place: Sweden | collected 2011-10
CTGTATGCAGCAGTCAACAATATAAATACTTTCATTGATGGTGTTAGTATCTCAAATGTAATATCAGAAGCACAAAAGAATCACTATTTGGGGGAAGCTTACTTCTTGAGAGGTTTGGCATACTATCATTTGGTTACGCTTTACGCAACTCCTTATACGAAGGATGACGGAGCATCAAAGGGTATTCCACTGCGCCTTCTAGCTGAGAATTCATCGGAGCATAACGACCTCGAACGTAGTTCTGTGTCAGATGTCTACAAGCAGATTATCCAGGATTTGGATAATGCAGAACGGTTGCTGCCAGAGAGTTATGAAACGAACTTACTGAATACCACCAGAGCTCATAGAAACACAGCTATAGCCTTAAAGACTCGCGTGTATCTGAGTAAAGGTGAATATACAAAAGTAGTGGATGAAGCGAAGAAGATTGTTCCTCAGACAGCAGCTCCTTTCTCAGCAACGTCTGGTGTACATTCTGCGTTGCAAGAAGACATTACTACAGTATTTGGTGGTAACTATACAACCACAGAGTCAATTCTCTCATTTCCGATGACGTCTTCTGACACTCCTCTAGGAGTCTCTCTTTCTGAAACATTCTATGCAAATAGGATTGATTATGTTCTCAACAGTTCTGAGACAGGAATAATCAGCGATAAAAGTTGGCGTGAGAATGACAGACGTAGGAGTTTTGTTGTATTCAATCAGGATATAGGACAGAATACACTGGCAAAATACAAGAAGGTAAGCCCCTCTGTAGATTATGTGCCTGCTATACGCTATTCGGAAATATTGCTCAATTACGCAGAAGCATCTGCCAGAACAGGTAATGTTGCTTTGGCTGTACAATTATTGCAAGCTGTAAGACACCGCTCAGACGAAACATATGCGTTTTCAGCGGAAAACTTGGCTGCAGGGCAAATCATTTCAACTATTGCAAAGGAAAAAAGAATTGAACTGCTCGGTGAGGGATTAAGGGCTAGTGATATTCTCAGAAAACTGGAAACATTTCCAAGTAAACCAACGCTAAGTAGTATGAATCCTATTTCTGTGTCTCCCAACGATGACAATTATATATTCCCTATTCCAAATAGTGAAATACAGACGAATAGTTTAATTAACAAATAGTACGACGATGAGAAAAATAGTAACAATAGTAGCATTGACGTTTGCATTATCCCTTTCTGCACAGGAATTGCATCTTGGCGGCAAGGCTCTTAATCCGAACCACGGGAAAGTGTATTTGCAGAAATATGTAAACAAGTCTTTTATTACAATAGATTCCGCAGAGGTAAGAGACGGTCGTTTTGAGTTTCGTAAAAGATCTGATTTGAAGTTGCCTGAAATCTATGGCTTATCCTACTTGTCATCAACAGCAAATCCGTTTGACTCTTTCATCATATTTCTTGATGAGGGTAACATTGAGGTGGAACTTGATTCCATATCACAATTCAGGAACACCAATGTATACGGCTCAAAAGAACATGCTCTGTTTAAGGAGCTTGTCAGTAAGCGCGAAAACATTATCAGCCTTATCCAAAAACATCCGAGTTCCATTGCTGCACTTTACATTCTGTATCGCTATCATTCTTTCAGGATAACCCCAGTTGAATTAAGAAATGCATTAAGTTATCTTGATTCGCGATTCCAAGATACTGAATACGTGAAAGTCTTGACAGAACTGGCATCAGTACTAGAAAAAATCGGAATAGGTGAAAATGCTCCAGAGTTTGTGGCTTATGATGAAAACGGAAATGAAATAAAGTCTTCCTCTTTGATTGGCAATGGCTTTGTATTATTTGACTTTTGGGCATCTTGGTGTGCGCCTTGCAGGGCAGAGAATCCGAATCTTGTAAAGGCCTATTCGAAATATAAAGATAAGGGATTAAAAATCGTCAGCATCTCTTTAGACAATAATGCTGAGAGATGGAAGAATGCATATACAAAGGATCATCTCGGATGGTTACAGCTGATAGACAAGAATGCCTGGGCTGGTGATGGAGTTGTAAAATTCGGCATCCGTCTGATTCCTGCCAATTTCCTGATATCCCCAGACGGTAAAATCATTGCCCACAATCTGAAAGGGGACAATTTGGAGTTGTTTTTGAATGAATTGTTAGACAAATAGGATAAAATATAGCGAATGAAAAGAGTGAACTTATCTTCTGCAATCATAGTAGTATATCTCATACTTGGTATTGCAAATCCTGCCATTTCACAGGATAATACGAGCCTGCATCCTGTAGGAATAGACTTCTTCACGCATGTAAAAAGCATCTCAAATGTCAAGACCATAGGCAATGATATCTTCTTCACGATCCGTCAGGCCAGTACTAAAGATGACAAATATACAACAGATATCTACCAACTCGTAGATGGAAAGGCAAAACAGTTGACGAACTCAGGAAGAATCGGAGGTTATGATGTTTTGGATGATGCCATTGTATTCCGGAAGATTATTGAGAATGAGACCGTTTTTATGCAACTTACTCGCGGATATGGAGAAGCTACGGAATGGCTACGCCTTCCTTATAAGGTTGGACAGATAAAATTTCTCAGTCGGAATCACTTCTTTTTTACTGCATCTCATACTTTGAAGCAGACAATTAGTGAATTACCCGATTCTTTGAAGGCAAAAGATGATAATAGACGTTACCGGATTTTTGACGAGATTCCATTCTGGTCCAATGGTCGTGGAGACATTAATGGTCTGAGGTCTGTTCTTTATGAGTACAAGGACGGAAAAGTAACTCCATTGACAGATAGTTTGTCTATAGTTGCTGGTTTTAGGATAAGTAATGACAAGCATTATCTTGCTTATACCATAAGTAACAAACATGTTTTCCGCTCCTACGGCAACAACCTCTACCTGCGGGATATAAGAAATGGATATCTGAAGAATATCTCAGTTGCAGATAGTACAAGTCACAACCCGTTGATATTTATAGACAATAGCCACTTGTTTGTGACAGTACGTCCATATGATGCAGAGAATCCACAAGCAAACAGCTTGTTCTTCAGTATTGATATCACATCAGGTAAAAGTAAACAGATATACAATGGAGATCGTTATGAATTTGGTGTTTCTCTTCTCTCTGACGTCAAGACAGGTAATCATTCCGAACCAATTATTGAGAAGTCAGGAATAGTATATAATACAACAGCTGTAGACCAAGCTCCTTTAGTCCGACTTCCGCTTACAGGAGGTGAACCTCAGGTTTTGACACCAAACGACTTTGACGTTGATGAATATCTGCCATATCAGAAAGGCTACCTGCTATTAGGGACAAAACAGCAGAATGGTCAGGAATTATATTACTTTGATGGAAAGAACGAGCCCCGACTTATTAGTAATATCAACGGGCACGCTTTTGCAGACATTTTAATAGCTCATCCCAGAGAAATTTTATTTAAGAACAAAGCTGGTAAGTTGCTGAGAGGCTATGTGTTGCCTCCAGCCAACTATGAGCAGGGGAGATTGTATCCTACGATCCTGAATGTGCATGGTGGCCCTAAATGTGCTTATGGAAAAGGGTTCTTCCATGAGATGCAGTATTGGTCTGGTAAAGGTTACGCTGTCATCTTTACCAATCCACGTGGCAGTAGTGGTAATGGTTCCGACTTCGCAAAGCTAAAAGGTGACTTTGGTGGCAGAGACTACGATGATCTTATGGATTTTGTCGATGCAGCCATAAGTCAGACTGACTTCATTGATGAAAAGCGTCTTGGTATTACAGGTGGTTCTTATGGTGGAGTTATGACAAACTGGGTAATAGGCCACACAGACCGTTTCCGTGCTGCTGCCTCTCAGCGTAGTATATCTAATTGGGTCACTTTATCAGGCATTAGCGATATAGGTTACAATTTTGTAAACAATTATGTCGGCGCTGATGTTTGGACAGATATTGCTACGCTATGGAAACAATCTCCATTGGCTTATGCTAACAAGGTTAAAACACCAACCCTTTTCATCCATAGTGAGGAAGACTATCGTTGTCCGTTGCCTGAGGGACTTCAAATGTATAGTGCACTTCAATATTTCAACGTCCCATCGCGCATCGTTATCTTCAAGAATGAGAATCATGAACTCTCGCGTAATGGTAGACCTCTAAATCGAATAAAGCGACTTGATGAGATAACCCATTGGTTTGATAAATATCTTAAGTAAACAGTGAAGACAATGAGAACGATTGCAAGTATATTGCTGCTTGCGGGACTGGTGGTCGGCAGCAGCGCAGAAGCAAAGAAAAATGCTAAGAATAATACAAAGGCGAAAGTAGCCATTGATTACCTTAACAGCAATTTCGCCACATACGATAAGTTGCAGAAGACCATCTGGGCTAATCCTGAACTCGGATTCCTCGAGAATAATAGCAGTGAACTTCTGAAACAGCATCTCCGTGAGAATGGCTTTACGATAGAGGAAGGAGTGGCGGGAATGCCAACGGCCTTTGTGGCTACATATGGTAGTGGACTACCCGTTATAGGACTGTTGGCAGAGTTTGATGCCCTGCCAGGATTGTCACAGGATACTGTACCTTACCGTAAGCCAATTAATGAGAATGCACCAGGTCAAGGCTGTGGTCATAATACTTTTGGTGTAGCCTCTTCAGCCGCTGCTGTATCTATCAGTAAGTGGTTGACAACCAACAAGAAAAGTGGCACGATTAAGGTGTTTGGCTCACCAGCAGAAGAGGGCGGAGCCGGTAAGGTTTATCTGGTTCGTGAAGGTTTGTTTAAAGGTGTAGATGTGGTGCTCGATTGGCATCCTTCCAGCAGGAATGCTGTTACGACAAATGGCGGAACAGCAATGGTTATGGTAGATTATAAGTTCTATGGCAAACCAGCCCATGCTGCTGGCAACCCCTGGAAAGGACGTTCGGCTCTCGATGCTGTAGAGGCTCTCGACTATATGGTTAATCTGTTGCGCGAGCACGTTCCAACCTCATCGCGCATCCACTACGTAATCCCCGATGGAGGCTTTGCTCCGAATGTAGTGCCTGAATACGCACGAGTGTCTTATTATATCCGTAGTCCCAAGCGCGAAGATCTCGTTAATTTGACAGAGTGGATAGATTCTGCTGCCGTAGGTGCTGCCAAAGGCACTCAGACACGAGTAGAAAAGGAGATCGTGGCTGGAACCTATGAGCGTCTGCACAACAAGACCCTCTCAAAGGTAATTCAGAAGAATCTTGAATCAGTAGGAGGCGTTGTATATGATGAACGTGAACGCAAGTTTGCATTAGAACTGATTCGTGCAACAGGCAATCCTGATTCTATTATTAGTCAGGCAGCAAAGGTTGCTCCTCTTGCAGAGTTCCCCAAGGAGGGTAGTGGAGGCAGTAGCGATGTAGGCGATGTGTCGTGGGTTGTACCCCTTGCAAGTTTCGGAGCTGCCACATTTGTTCCAGGCAGCCCTGGTCACAGCTGGCAGAACGTTGCTGCCGATGGTACTACCATTGGTACGAAGGGACTGCTAAATGCCAGTCGTGTATTTGCCTTGACTGCAGTAGAATTGTATTCAGATGCTAAACTGATTAAGGCTGTAAAAGATGAGTTCGAACAGGTGGTCGGATCTGGTTTTAAGTATGTTCCTCTGCTTGGTGACAGGAAACCGGCACTTGATTATCGTGTATCGAAATAAATAACAGCATAATTTTATTGAACTTTATCCAATAGTTAAGGAGGACTAAATGTGAAGAAAACGATATTGTGGATGGCAGCCCTCGTGGTTGGTGCTATATTAGGGGTGCTGGGTCTTGACTGGATAAACGCAACGGCCGATTTTGTGGCTACAGTCTATACAAGATTGTTCCAACTGTTGGCAGTGCCGACTATCGTGCTGGCAGTTATTACGACCTTTGCCACATTCGGCTCTAAAGGCTCTGGACGAATATTCGTACGTACGCTTAGTTACACGTTGCTTACAACATTTGCTGCAGCAGCCGTTGGAGCTGTGCTCTATGTTATCATAGCTCCAGGCAATCTGCCTGTCGATGCCTTGAACAGCGATGCTCAGCCCATACCCCAGACGTCATACGTAGATCATATTCTGAGTATTATCCCCAACAATATCGTAAAACCATTTCTTGAGGGTAATGTGCTCTCGCTTCTGCTCTTGGCATTTGCAGTGGGTGTAGGGCTGTCGAAACTGCCCGAGTCAGAGAATAAGCAGGTGATAGTAAAGGGCTTGTCAGGGCTACAGGAACTGCTATTCCTGCTTATTCGTTGGCTCATCTGGACTCTGCCACTTGGCATCATAGCTTTCTCGGCACAATTGTCGGCACAGGTTTCTGCTGGTGTTGTTGCCGATAGCATTGGCAAGTATGTGTTAGTGGTTCTGGGTGGTAATGTGATTCAGTTCTTTGTCGTACTGCCTCTGTTCTTGCTTGCTCGCGGACTTAATCCCGTACATGTTTTAAGCCGTATGATGCCGGCAGTGCTGATGGCTCTTTTCACTAAGAGTAGCGCCGCCACTCTGCCTGTAACGATGGACACAGCAGAAAACCGTCTGGGCATCCGTAAGAATATATCCCGTTTTGTGCTGCCCATCTGTACTACTATCAACATGAACGGTTGTGCAGCATTTATTCTGGTAACATCGCTCTTTGTGATGCAGAATGGCGGCACACCACTCACATGGACCACCATTCTGCTCTGGATTCTTATCTCTGTCATCTCAGCAGTTGGCAATGCCGGAGTTCCTATGGGCTGTTTTTTCCTGACGCTATCGCTCATGTCAGGCATCGGAGCTCCTGTCAGCATACTGGGTATCATCCTGCCAATCTATACCATTATTGATATGGTGGAGACGGCTGAGAATGTATGGTCTGACTCCTGCGTCTGTGCGATGACAGATCATGACATTAGATAAGAGCCTTATTTTCTTAATGCATCAAACAACTGATCGAGGGCAGCGTCGGCATTGCCCTCGTTTTCATTGAGGAGCGTTACGAACTTAGACCCGATGATGGCACCTGCGGCATTGTCCTGAGCGGCTTTGAGGGTCTGGGCATTGCTGATGCCGAAACCAATCATACGGGGATTGCGGAGGTTCATGGCATCGATACGACGGAAATACTCTTGTTTGGCATCGTCGAATGATTTCTGGGCTCCGGTGATAGAAGCAGAGCTGACCATATAGATGAATCCGTCGGTATTGTCGTCGATGAATCGGATACGTTCCTCGCTGGTCTCGGGAGTGATGAGCATGATGATACGCAGGTCGTATTTGTCGGCAACGGGTTTTACGATGTTAAGATAGTCATCGAAGGGGAGGTCTGGGATGATGGCTCCGCTGACTCCTGCCTCGACACACGACTGGCAGAAGGCTTCAATACTATAGTGGAGGATAGGGTTAAGATACCCCATTAGGATAAGTGGAATCTTTACCTGGTCTTTTATGTCCTGCAGCTGGGTGAAGAGCTTGCTGAGACTCATACCGTTTTTCAGCGCCTTAGTGGCGGCACTCTGGATGACTGGCCCGTCGGCTAGGGGATCGCTGAAAGGAATACCAACTTCGATGAAGTCGATACCTCGACGCTGCATGGTGAGAATGACATCGGCAGTGCCTTCGAGGGTAGGGCAGCCTGCACAGAAATAGAGTGAAAGAAACTTCTTGTCTTTTGGTTGCTCGGCAAAGAGCTTATTAATCTTATTCATAATGTTATTTACTATTTACTTTTTATTTCGTTGAGGAATCGCGATAGTGTGGTGACATTTTTAAGGGCGGGGGCGTACTCGAACTTCGAATTGAGATCGATGCCGGCGCACTTTGGATGATGGAAAGAGGATACCCGTGCAGCATCGTCAGGACCGATACCACCTGAGAGTAGAAAAGGTGTAGGACCGTCATAGCTGTCGAGAATACTCCAGTCAAACTTCTCACCATTGCCGCCAACTGATGGACCTTTAGTGTCGAAGAGAAAGTAGTCGACTAGGTCTGTGTAGGATTCCGTTGACTTCAGATCTTCGGCTGTGGAGATATTGAAGGCCTTGATGATTGAGAGGTGTGAGGTGAGGGTTAAGAGGTGAGATATTTGTTCGGGAGATTCATTGCCGTGAAGTTGGATTGCATTGAGAGAAAAGTCGTGAATTTTCTGAATGATTTCATCAGTGCTTGCGTCGACAAACACTCCGATACGCTTACACCTCGTTGGCATGTATGTAGGAGGTTGACTTACACATCTGCTGGATCTAGGCCAGAATATAAACCCCATAAAGTCAATGTCAAGCTTTTCGACTTCACGGATGTTTTCTGCTTCGCGCATACCACATACTTTAATTATCATATATCATCTATATCAGTTTGTAATACTACTGTCCCAGTTGGTTGATAAAGGCCTTTAGGGCTTGACCTGGGTCTGGTGTCTTCATGAAGTTCTCACCGATAAGGAATCCTTGGAAGCCTGCCTGACGGAGAGCCTTGACTGTTGCAGGATCGCTGATTCCGCTCTCGCTGACTTTTACAGCATTCTTCGGTAATAGCTCTGCCAGGCGGAAACTGTTCTCTACGTCGGTGACAAACGAACCGAGATTTCGATTGTTAACACCACATATATCTGGTTCAAACCCAGCGTATTCCAATTCTTGCTTAGAGTGCATCTCTAACAGCACTTCGAGGCCTAACTGATGGGCTCTGTCTATCAGTCTCTTGCAATCCTCTTTGCTCAGACATGCAGCGATGAGCAATACGGCACTGGCTCCACAGAGGGCAGCGGCATAGAGCTGGGCCTCATTGATGACGAAGTTCTTATAGAGGATGGGCAGTGTTACACCACTCTTACGAGCCTGACGGATATAGTCATCGCAGCCACCAAAATATTGTTCGTCTGTAAGGATACTGAGAGCAGCGGCGCCATTCTGTTGATATGACAGGGGGATGATGTCTGCACGGCCATCTTCCTTGATCCAACCCTTAGAAGGTGAACGGCGCTTGAACTCGGCAATGATGCCTGTCTCGCTTTGGAGCAGTGCCTCGCGGAGGGAAGACTTTGGAGCATAGATATGTTCCAATTCCTGATGCTTGGTCTTGATTATTTTTTGTAAGATATCTTCCATGATTGTCAGCTATTCAGTTCTACGAATTTTTTGAAGGTACGCAGGGCAGAGCCGCTATCAATACTTTCACGTGCAATTTCTATACACTCCTCTATACTCTTCTGTCCCCTCTCCAGCACCTGAATACCAAAGGCGGCATTGGCCAGTACGATATTCTTCTGTGCGGGCAGGGCACGATTCTCGAGCACGCTGTCGAAGATCTGAGCAGCCTCTTCCTCAGTAGCACCACCAACAAGTTCCTCTGGCTTGGCAATGTCGAAGCCTAATTCCTTGGGTGAGAAGATACGCTCGTAATCCTTGGTGGTCACCTTGAAGTCGCCCGTCAGCGAAATCTCGTCGTAGCCGTCAATGGAGTTCACGATGCCGTAGTCGATGCCAAGTTTCTGATACACCTGATTATAGAGACGCATCTGATCAAGATTGGCCACACCCAGGAGCTGGCATTTAGGCTGAGAGGGATTGACGATCGGTCCTAAGAGATTGAAGATGGTGGGGAACTGCAGCGCCTTGCGGATAGGTCCCACGAACTTCATCGCCTTGGCGAAGAGCTGGGCATGCAGATATACGATGCCTGCCTCATGGAGCGAACGGTTCAGCTTGTCGATATCATCCGTGAATTTAATACCGTGATGCTGTATAACATTCGATGCTCCAGATACTGAAGTGGCAGCATAGTTGCCATGTTTTGCCACCTTGTAGCCGGCTCCGGCAATAACGAAACAAGCGGTGGTAGAGATATTAAACGTGTTCTTGCGGTCGCCGCCAGTACCGACTACATCAATATATCTGTCTGCCTGCAAGATGGCTGGTACACCAGTTTCGAGGATACCATCGCGGAATCCAAGGAGTTCATCTACTGTAACACCACGCATCTGCAGACATGTGAGCAGTGCGGTAATCTGTTCGTTGGGGTATTCACTTTGTGTGATGCCAATCAGGATTGATTTCATCTCCTCGCGGGAGAGCTCTTCGTGATTCAGCAGGCGGAAGAGATAGCCTTTCATTGTCTGTTCCATATCTTTTATATTTTTATTTTTTACTTTTAAAGGAACATCCAGTTCTGGAGCATTTTCTTGCCATCGGGGGTGAGAATACTCTCTGGGTGGAACTGGATGCCTCGGATGTTGAGTTTGCGATGGCGGAGGGCCATGATTTGACCTTGTTCTGAGACTGCTGTGATCTCGAGGCAATCTGGGAAATCTTCATGGGATATTACCCATGAGTGATAGCGTCCGATGGTGATGTCGCGAGGGATACCACTGAAGATAGGGTCGTCGGCAATGATATGACAAGGGGTAGCAACACCATGAAAGACATCGCTGAGGTTCTCGAGCTTGCCTCCGAATACTTCTCCAATTGCCTGATGGCCCAAGCAAACACCAAGGATAGGCTTGCGGCCTGCGTAGGTGCGGATAACGTCGAGTAAAAGTCCTGCCTCAGATGGGATGCCAGGACCTGGGGAGAGGATAATCTTGCTGTACTGCTCGAGGTTTGCGAGTTCGAACTGGTCGTTGCGTACTACTGTGACCTCCGCGCCCAATTCCTTTACCAAATGACTCAGGTTATATGTAAACGAGTCGTAATTGTCTATAATAACAACCTTCATAATAACAATCCTTTTAATCCGTAAAATCTGTGGTTTCAAATCTTTTCTGCTGTCTCGATGGCCTTGCGTAAGGCACCAAGTTTATTATTCACTTCTTGTAGTTCATACTCTACGTCACTCTTAGCCACAATACCACCGCCTGCCTGGAACCATAATTCGCTGTTTCTACTGACGAATGTTCGAATGGTGATGGCTTGGTTAAGGCTTCCGTCGAGTCCGATGATGCCAATACAACCACCGTATGCACCACGATTATGAGGCTCGTACTCAGAGATAAGCTGCATTGCGCGAACCTTGGGGGCACCACTAAGAGTTCCGGCAGGGAAGGTGTCGATAAATGCCTTGATAGGATCTGCACCCTCGTCGAGTTCGCCAGATACGCGGGATACCAAGTGGATGACGTGGGAATAATACTGCAGGTCTTTGTAGAAGTCAACCTTTACCCCATGACAGTTGCGGCTGAGATCATTACGGGCTAAATCTACCAGCATCACATGCTCGGCATTCTCCTTTGGGTCGTTGCGGAGATATTCTGCTCCTTTGCGGTCTGCCTCAGCATTGCCAGTGCGCTTTGTTGTGCCGGCGATAGGATCAATATATGCTTTCTTTCCTTCAATCCGACAATGCGTTTCTGGTGAAGAGCCGAAAATACGGAAACCTCCGAAGTCGAAGTAGAAGAGATAGGGTGATGGGTTGATGCTTCTTAAAGCTCGATAGAGCTTGAAGTCATCGCCTTCGAACTTTTGGATAAAGCGGCGTGAGAGCACAATCTGGAACACATCGCCACGCAGACAGTGCTTGATGCCCTTGCGGATGTTCTCTCTGTGTTCATCGTCGGTAAGGGTAGAGCGTACATCGCCTATTGGATGGAAATCGTATGCCTGAACGCTGGTCTTGTTCATTGCTTTGAGGATGCCATCAATATCAGAAGCATCGCCTAGCGTCACTACTTTTAGCATGTTGTTGTGATGGTCGAACTCAATCACCACCTTATATAATATATACAGCACATCAGGAGCATCGTTTTTGGCCTGTGTCTCATCCTTCACAGCGATGTCCTCGAAGTAACGTACGGCATTGAACGAAGTATATCCGAAAAGTCCGCATATAGAGGCATCGTCGCCCGAGACCTCTATGCGGTCTATGAGTTCATGGATGGCTTTGTCTGAACGATAGTCCTTGTTTACATCGTGTTGAAAGGTAGAGCCGTCGGGATAGTTGATGGTAGCAATGCCGTGTCCGATAGCCACACTGGCTATGGGATTGATGCCGATAAATGAACGTGAATTGTTCGCGTCGTGATAATCAGAACTCTCCATCAGCGCACTCTGCGGATAGAGGTCGCGCAGCCGCATATAAACACCTACAGGTGTATACAGATCCGCAAGGATGGTCTTGCTTACAGTTGTATATCGAAAATTATTATTCATATTATTCTAATTATTTTCTTAAAAATTACCGTATTCTTTTGCCATTTGTTTGTTCTTCAAATATGTTTCCACATCCTTGTCGCCACGCCCGCTGACAGTGAGCACCACCACATCGTCGGGCTTAAAGGTGATTTTCTTCAGTGCTGCGATGGCATGGGCACTTTCGATAGCAGGGATAATACCCTCCATACGTGTCAGTTCATAGCCGCTATAGATAGCTTCATCATCATTGATGCTCAGCACCTTAGTACGTCCCTGCTTTGCCATATTGCAATGCATCGGGCCCACACCTGGATAGTCGAGACCTGCACTGATAGTGAATGCCTCCTGAATCTGTCCGTCCCCATCCTGCATCACCAGCATCTTTGCACCATGAAGGATGCCCGTAGTGCCACGATGGATCGTTGCTGCGGTATAGTCTGTATCCCAGCCATGTCCTCCTGCTTCTGCTAATACGATTTTTACTCGCTCATCATCCATGTAATGATATATGGTGCCAGCAGCGTTGCTTCCGCCTCCGATGCATGCGATGAGATAATCGGGATAGTCGCGGCCAACTTTCTCTTCCAGTTGCCATTTTATCTCTTCAGAGATGATGCTTTGCATACGGGCCACGAGGTCAGGGTAGGGGTGAGGCCCCATTGTTGATCCTACGATATAGAAGGTGTCGGCAGGATGACAGCACCAGTCACGTATAGCCTCAGAGCAGGCATCGCTCAGCGTCATGTTGCCAGTGCGGACGGGGTGAACCTCGGCTCCTAGCATCTTCATCCTCTCCACGTTGGTGTGTTGACGCTCAACGTCTGTCGCACCCATAAACACTTCACATTTCATGTTCATCAGTGCGCAGACAGTAGCTGTGGCTACACCATGTTGGCCTGCTCCTGTCTCTGCGATGATACGTGTCTTACCCATGCGCTTAGCTAACAGGATCTGTCCGATGGTGTTGTTGATTTTGTGGGCACCCGTGTGGTTCAGGTCTTCACGCTTCAGATACAGCTGGCAGCCGTACTTCTCACTCATGCGTTTGGCATAGTAGAGTGGTGAGGGTCTGCCAACATAGTCTTTCAACAGCGCATGATACTCGGCCTTGAACTCCGCACTCTCGATAATCGGCAGATAAGCCTTCTGCAGGTCATGCACACACTTGTAGAGTATCTCTGGCACATACGCACCTCCGAACTCTCCGTAAAAACCTTTTTTGTCTACTTGATAATTACTCATATATTCTTTTATTTGTGTTGATGATGCATATTTAAACTTTAAGAGGCCTGTCGCAAGAACGACAGGCCTCTCAGTATTTCTCCTATAGCAGAATGTAGGTACGCGGCTATCTTCTCACGATTTTTTGAATCTTGAGTTTCGCCACCACCAATTATTTGCTATTCTAATCATTTCAATTATGTTTATTTCGTCGGCAAAAGTAATAAGATTCTTTCTTTCTTCCAAATTTTTCTTCATTTTTTTTTCGATTTATTGTAATTTTTTCGGTTTGCTGCATATTTATGAATGTTACATGCAGAAACGTTTTACCCTTCCGCTGATAGTACCACCTGTTTCTGGCCTGCATTATGAGCATTTGAATCCTTAATTTTAGGTATTGCGAGTGTAGGAAAATGTGAGTAACTTTGCGCATTGTTAGTTAGTAGTATGAATATAAATAGACTGATTATATTATTTGCAATAACCTTTTCTTTTCAACTTGCTGATTGTCAGACAATAATAAAAGGATTAGTTCTCGACGCAGATACCAAGGAACCCATTATTGGAGCAACCGTTTCCAACGCGCGGAAAGATAAGGCTATCACCGTGACGAATGCCGACGGACAATTTGTGATACCTAAAAATAAGGATATTAAACTGAAGATATCTTATATAGGTTATAAAACTCTCGTCACATTACCAACAGATGATGGCCGCTACCTGATGCAGGCAGAGATAAGCCGTCTGGGCGAAGTGGTTGTGACTGCACAGGAGAGTCGCGGACTCACCAGTTCTTCGGTGATTGAGAAACATGCTATGGAACATCTTCAGCCATCAAGCTTTGCTGATTTGCTGGAGCTGTTGCCTGGAGGAAGAAGTAGAGACCCGGAGATGAATGCAGTGAATACTATACGACTGCGTGAGGCCAGTCCTATGGGTAGTGACTATGCCACCTCGTCGCTGGGTACCAGTTTTCTGGTTGATGGCGCTCCTATTTCCACCAATGCCAATATGCAGTATGTCAGCGGGGCATGGGAGTCGGCTGCCACAAGTCGCGATAACACCAATGCCGGTGTGGATATGCGTACCATCTCTACCGATGATATAGAGAGTGTGGAGATAGTCAGAGGCATCCCTTCTGTAGAATATGGCGATCTTACCAGCGGACTTGTGAAGATAAACCGTCGTCGTGGCGGTCATGACTGGCAGGCTCGTCTGAAGTCGGATATGGGGTCCAAACTGTTCTATCTGTCGAAAGGCGCAGAGTGGTCCAATGGTACAACGCTGAACCTCAGTGCAGACTATCTGGATTCCAAGGCTGATCCACGTAACTCGTTGAATAACTATACACGAGTAACCTTCTCAGCACGTCTGGGGCAGACCTGGCATCATACTAATCATGTGCTGCAACTGACTTCAAATCTCGACTATACAGGCTCTTTCGATAGAGAACGTCAGGACCCTGACCTGAACAAGGGTGCTATCGACAAATATAAGTCGGCATATAACAGAATGGCTCTCTCAACAAGGCTGCTATTGAAGATGAATCATCCTATGTGGTTGAAAGATGCCGGATTGACTGCTGCTGTATCGTATCAGCATGACAAGGTTTCTCGTACCAGAACGGTGAGTCTGCAGAGTATGACAGGTGCGGTGCTTAATTATGGAGAAGGTGATTATGATGCTCTCATACTTCCCTATGTATATGATGCCAGCCATGATGTTGACGGCAAACCCTTAAATGTGTTCTTTAAGCTGAATGCCCATTTGCAGATACCCAGCAACAAGGTCGCCAACTCACTTCTGGTGGGTGCCGACTGGAATGTCGACAAGAACTATGGAGACGGACAGGTGTTCGATCCTGAGCGTCCTGTATATCCCACATCACAGACACGCATGCGCAGTCTCTCAGAGAAACCAGCCAATCATACACTGTCATTCTATGCAGAGGAGAAGACAACAATCCCTCTGGGCGGTTGCGAGTTGGAGCTGATGGCTGGAGTACGTGCCCTGCAGATGGTTAACCTGCCTTCTGATTATGACATGCATGGACGATGGTATCTTGACCCGAGAGCAAATATAGGATTTACATTTCCCCGTTTCACGCTTTTCGGCCAGCCTTCATTCGTGCGACTGTCTGGAGGGGTAGGACAGCATACAAAGATGCCGACTATCGACCAACTATTTCCTGATCCTGTTTATATCGACCTGTTACAGCTGAAGTATTACCATGTTAATCCCGATTACAGCCGTATCAACCAGCGCACATATATCATTCCCGGCACAAATGCGACACTGGGTGCGGCACGGAACCTTAAGTGGGAGTTAACGGGAGACCTGAATATCGGAGGCAATCGTCTTACAGTGACATATTTCCATGAGAATATGACATCGGGATTCCGTAGTCAAACCAATTACGTGCCATACGAATATAAGAAGTATGATGCTTCTGGAGTAGATGCGTCAGCACTCTCTGCACCTCCATCGCTCGACGATATGCCATACGAGCTGTTGACGGAGCTGTGTGCCTATTCGCATTATGAGAATGGCAGTCAGACACAGAAAGAGGGTGTGGAACTCACTTTTGCTTCTAAGCGAATACCGAAGATACACACTCGTCTTACAGTCACTGGAGCCTGGTTCCGTACCACCTACCGAAACTCACAGCTGATGATGGAACGTCCAAGTGTGGTAATTGATAACAGCAGGATAAAATTCGTAGGTCTTTATCATGATCAGGAGGGTGTGGTAAATGAGATGGCAAACACCAATTTCATGTTCGACACCGATGTGCCAAAACTGAAACTCGGCTTTTCCGTCTCTGCGCAATGTCAGTGGTACACCTCTACGCAGCGCGATGCACTGAGCCGTGAACCAGATGCATATATGGATTCCTGTGGTGCTATCCACGAATGGACAGCTGACTGCAGTACCGACCTATATCTGAGATGGTTGTTGCGAACGTCGACAAACTATACTAAGAGTACGGTTCCTTTTGCAGTAAACCTGAACCTGAAGATAACAAAGAAACTGTTGAACGACCGCCTGAATGTTGCTATGTTCTGTAACCGTATATGGGACTACTCACCTGATTACGAGAGTTATGGAAAAACTATACGCAGGCATACGAAACCCTATTTTGGACTTGAATTGAACGTAAAGATATGAAGAAGATTCTGACTATATTATTGGTTGCAATGGCAGTAATGCTTTCTGCCTGTCATCAGGACAACGAGGACTATATGACCCTGGCCACTATCCAGCTTGATGGCGGTGACACCATTACGATAGAACAGGTTCAGGCGATGGCTCATCTTACAAACCTGAACAGCCGGCATGTCACAAGCACGGCAGATTTTGTCGGTCCTAAGGTACAGATAGAATTGCTGCGTGGTGCATATCAGGCTCAGGTAGAAGGCATCATGTCGTACAACGACAGGCAGGGAAAGAGGCATGTAAGGTCATTCCGTGCCGTCAGCGACTATATAGAACTGGTAAACAGCGGGACAAGCGATGTGAAACTAAATATTATCTTCCTGGATTAAATGAGAACAATACGATATATCATATTTTTTCTGTTCTGGCCCATATTAGCCACAGAATCATTGGGACAGACTCCTGATTCTGTTTATGTGGACAGGCATTCTTTGTGGCGGCAGACGCTGGGTGAGTCTCTGCAGAATCCCGCTATGATGAATCATGCCTACCTGAAGCCTTTTACGGAACTGAGCATACTGCTTGACTACAGCAAGCAGAGCGAAGCTTTCAGTCTGGAGCATGGCACCGGTTTTATGATGCCGGAGATATCGGCACGCTCATATATCAGACTCACACCGTCGTCGGTTGTATGGGGCAAGGCGGCCTACAGTAATGGGAGCCACTATAATAAGTCATTTAATAATGTTGCAGACTTCGATCTGCTCTATCCTGACGTCATCGCCGACAGCATTGGTGGCGACACCCGTCGTGAGCGTTATCTCTTCTCCGGAGGGTATGCTGCCGAGAAGGGACGCTGGCTGCTGGGTGGCGAACTCAGGTTCCGTGCCGAACAGGAGTATCGCACCACTGATCCGCGTATGCGCAGCGTTGTTTCCGACCTCATATTAAAGGCTGGTGCCGCCCGTAATATGGGTAACTATCGCTTGGGCGCTTCTGTGGAGGGAAATATCTATCGTCAGACGGCTGATGTCGATTTCTATGGTGAAACCAACGGCATGGGTGAGCTGCAGCTTACGGGGCTGGGAACAAACTATGTGAGATTCTCAGGTTCCAACCGCGATATCTTCTATGAAGGTAAGGGGGGGGCTGTGGCTATCGATCTGCAGCCTGCCAGCGACAATGGCTGGTTTGCTCACATAGCTCACTCTTTGCACCATTACGAACGTCTCTCGGATGAATATAACTCCATGCCACTGACCACTCTATATCGTCAGCAGACAGGTTTGACGATGGGGTGGAAGAGAAAGGCAGAAAACGGCTACCGTTCATTGTTGCTGCATGCGTCGTATGACAAGCGCGCCAGTGACGAGCACGTTGTTGGCTCAGCCTCAGGACAGGACTATCCCATACTCACCGATCTTACGATGTATAAGCAGCATCTGTGGGATGTCTTTGCGGCAGCTCTCTACGGACATGGCAACTGGCATCTGATGGCACGGGCAGGATATCTGAGCTGTCGCCAGTCGTATGCTTTCGAGGAACGCAAGATGGAATATTCCAGAATATATGGCGAATTGACTGCACGATGGCTGAAAACCGTCAATCAAGCGTTGAGACTGAACGTGCACGTTACTGGCGGCTATGCAGGTAATGTAAGCAGTCAGCTGCTTATGCCATTCGCCAATATGACGCCAAGCATGATAAGATATATTAATCATACATACCGATATCAGAAAGCCTGCTATACAAATGCTGAAGCCGGTATCAGAGCCGACTATCAGCCTGAAGCATGGCATATAGGAATCTTCGGGCAGTTGGCCACAAGATGGCAGCACTGCTCTGAAAGCGAAAATGATGTCTGCCTGCACCTGTCTGTTGGAATAATATTCTAAATAATAAATATGTATAATAAAAAAAGAAAAAGATGAAAAAGCAATTGTTTCTGAGCATGATGCTCATGGCTGTAAGCACATTCTTTGTGGCTTGTAGCAAAGACGATGCTCCTTATGTAGTGGAGAACGGTACGGTAACTATCGAGATGCCCATCAACGTCAGTGAGGTGGTGCTGAACAGTTTTGAAGGCACTGCCACCAATGTTCAGAGCGGAGAGGTTACAAGACTGGCTACTCCCATGAAGAGCGGCGAGAACTACGTTATTACCATCCCGCGTCTTACCGAGGGAAAGTATAACCTTGCTGCAAAGGGTAACATCTCGTTTGTAAAAGACGGTGTGGCTGGTACTACCGACTTCGAGGTGTCTTCAAATGACGTGGCTATGAATGAGAAGTCGACAGCAACAAAGATGGTTGTCAGCTCTTTCAAGGCTGAGGGTGGATTCGTGTTCTCTGAGATCTGTACCACAGGCACTCTCACACCACAGAACAAGAATTACAACTATGATGCCTATTTTATTGTCACCAACAACAGCGATGTAGTGCTTTATGCTGACAGCATTGCACTTGTCGAGTCGATGTTCCAGAGCGGCAGTTCTGGTAAGCAAGACTGGAATCCCGATGTACGCCCCTATGCCATCCCTGCAGGAGCAGTGTTCATGATTCCTGGCAGTGGAAAAGACCATCCAGTTGCTCCAGGGGAGTCGATTGTCATTGCCAACAATGCAATGGACCATCGTACTGCTAACGAGAATTCATACGATCTTACCAATGCCGACTTTGAAGTTTACCTTGACAATGCCGGCAATAGCATGGATACCGACTACGATGTGCCCAATCTTGACTATATCTTCTGTTACACACAGACGATATGGCTGCCATCAGTTCAACAGAACCGCAGCTATGCCATTGCCCGTATGAAGGAAAACAAAGAGACTTTTCTTGCAAACCACAGCGAGGTGCCCACATACATAGCCTCTACTGGAAAACTGATGGAGTCGAAGCAGGTGCAAATTCCTAACGAGTGGGTACTTGATGCCGTTAACCTGGGTACAGAGGATGACTTCGGATGGTTTGTCATCTCTGAGACACTGGATGCAGGCTGGATTGCCGGACGTGCCAACTCAAAGGATACCACACAGCGTGGTACTGCAGTGATGCGTAAGAAGGACTCTGCAGGAAAGTACATCGACACAAATAATTCAACTAACGACATGGTGGCTCGTCAGACTCCGTCAATGAAAAAGTAATTGACAATGAAACGAAACATATTTTCCATCTTCCTGGCACTGCTGGCTACAACCATTGTAGCCCAGCCACTGCCACAGGATCCCACCGTGCGTAAGGGAAAGCTGAAGAACGGCATGACCTATTACATCCGTCACAATGCCAAGGAGGCCGGACTTGCCGACTTCTATATTGCACAGCGAGTAGGAAGCATACTGGAAGAGCCCCGTCAGCGCGGACTGGCGCACTTCCTGGAGCACATGGCTTTTAATGGTACGAAGAATTTCCCCGGCAAGGGCAAGCGTCTGGGTATTGTTCCCTGGTGTGAGACCATCGGTGTGAAGTTCGGAGCTAACCTCAATGCCTATACCTCTATCGATCAGACGGTATATCATATCGGCTCAGCCCCTTTGAAGCGTGAGGGTATCATCGACTCCTGTCTGCTGGTGCTCCACGACTGGAGCCATTATCTGTTGTTGGAAGATGCAGAGATTGACAAGGAGCGTGGCGTCATCCACGAGGAGTGGCGAACACGTCGTGCGGGTATGGCCGTACAGCGGCTGATGGAGCAGGCTATGCCAAAGGTATACAAGGGCACGAAGTATGAAGACTGCATGCCTATCGGATCAATGGATATAGTAGACAATTTCCCTTATAAGGATCTTCGTGACTATTATCATAAATGGTACCGTCCTGACCTGCAGGCTATCATTGTGGTGGGCGATATTGATGTCAACAAGATGGAGAAGAAGATCAAGAAGACCTTCTCGTCTATCCCTATGCCGAAGAATGCCGCTGAACGCATATATTATCCAGTCAACGACAACGACTCGATGATAGTATGCATAGAGAAGGATGCAGAGCAGCCTGTTGCGCTCTGTCACCTCTACCAGAAGCGTGAGGCTACTCCCGACAGCGAGAAAAACTCAGAGAAATACTTGCGCGACAATTATATCGACGGCCTGATTGGCACTATGCTCAACGACCGTCTGGTAGAGCTGCGCCAGCTTCCAGTGCCTCCGTTCCAAAGTGCTACGGGACGCGCATCCTCCTTCTTCCTCAGTCGTACTAAGGATGCCTTCTCACTGAGCATCAGCTGTAAGCAGGATAATATCCTTGGAGGTATCATCAGTGCCGTTGGAGTGGCTGAGCGTGCCCGTCAGCACGGATTTACACAGAGTGAGCTCGACCGCGCAAAGAAACTGCGCATGAATGCTGCAGAGCGTCGCGTGAAGATGCAGGGCGACTATCGTAACTCTCACTATGTGAACAGCTGTGTGGAGAACTTCCTTGAGGGCGAGCCTCTGGTATCGGTAGACTTCATGTTGGAGAATACCAAGAAGCTTGACCGTGAGGTTACACTCTCTGAGGTGAACGCAGCAGTGAAGGACCTGATAACCGACAAGAATCAGGTAGTGGTGATGTACGCTCCCGACAAGGAAGGCTTTGAGATTCCGTCAGCGAAGCAGATAGAACAGGTGATACTCTCTGCCCAGCAGCTTAGCTATGCGCCTTATTCTGAGGAGAAACTGGCAGAGTCGCTTGTCAGCGAGATGCCAAAGGCTGGTACTATCGTCAGTGAGAAACCTTTCCGTCATGGTTTTACTGAGATTACCCTGAGCAATGGAATGAAGGTATATGCCAAGAAGACCGACCATGAGAAAGATGCCGTATCGCTGAAGATGAAGGCCGATGGCGGTACCTCGCTCTATGGCGATGAGGATATACCAAACTTCTCTATGATTTCAAGCGGAGTTACCGAGGGTGGAGTAGGGCAGTTTGATGCTGTCACCCTGCGTAAGATGCTCACAGGAAAGAGCGTACGTGTGAGCCCGTCAGTTGGCAGCAAGGGACAGAGCATCAGCGGTGGCTCGTCGGTAAAGGATATGAAGACGATGTTCCAACTGGTATATCTCTATTTCACCCAGCCACGTAAGGATACAGCGGCCTTTGCCAGCTTGATGAACCGTCAGCATAACTTCCTGGCCAATCGTAATGCCTCGCCAAAGGTCGACTATAATGACTCTATCCGTGCCATACTCTATGATCATCATCCACGTATGGCACCTGTGGTTCAGGAAACACTCGACAAGGTAAGCTATGACCGCATCATGCAGATTTACAAGGAGCGTTTCAGTGATGCTGCCAACTTCAAGACTGTGATTATAGGTAACTATGATGAGCAGGAGTTCCGCCAGTTGCTCTGTCAGTATCTGGCAGTGCTGCCTGTTACTGGTAAGAACGAGCAGACCGATTACAGTCGTATCCCTCAGGTTGCCGGTGGCACCTCTGTTCATAAGTTCACCAAGAAGCAGGCTACGCCATTGGCAAATGTAAGCATCTATTACACGGCTGATGTGCCCTTTACACCACAGAGCGACCTGGAACTTGATTTCCTGAAGCGTTGCCTTTCTATCGCATATACAGATTCGGTACGTGAGGAGAAGGGTGGTACTTATGGCGTTGGTGTAGACTTCGGGTTAGACAAGGACGACAAGCCAAATGCAATCCTGAAGATATCGTATAATGCTGATCCTAGTCGCTATGAGGAACTGAATCCTATCGTCTACCAGCAGCTGAAGAACATTGCCGACAACGGACCTCTGGCTTCGAGTGTGGCAAAGGTGAAGGAATATCTTATCAAGCAGTATTCTCAGGTGGCCATTACCAATGACTACTGGAGTTATGTCATCTGGCACGAGCTTGACGATGAGGCGGACTTCGACAAAGATTACTGTAAGATGGTAGAGAATATGAAGGCTGGCGATATACAGCGCATGGCCCAGAAGATTCTTGCTTCTAAACGTTGCATAGAGGTCACGATGCTTTCAGAATAATGAATTTTCGTGCCGACGTGAAAATATCAAAGATGGCAGCCGTCACCGGCTGCCATCTTTGGTGTAGGTGTATTTCGCAGTTCGTCCGAAGAATAATCGCAGGAAGATAGTCTTCGATGTCAAATGATACAAAAAATGAGGGCTGCGTTAGCGCTGCCCTCAAAATGTTATTCTACCGTTACTGACTTTGCCAGGTTGCGGGGCTGGTCAACATTCTTGCCCTTACATACGGCAACGTGATAAGCCAACAGCTGCAGGGGAATCGTGGCAACCAACGGCTCGAGACACTCCATCACGTCGGGTAGCTCTATCACCTCGTCGGCAATCTTACTGATGGTGTTGTCGCCCTTAGAGACAAGGGCGATAACCCTTCCCTGACGAGCCTTTATCTCCTGGATATTAGAGAGCACCTTTTCGTACATCGCATTATGGGTGGCGATGACCACTACAGGCATGTCGCTGTCGATAAGCGCGATAGGACCATGTTTCATCTCGGCTGCCGGATAACCCTCGGCATGGATATATGATATCTCCTTAAGCTTGAGTGCACCCTCAAGAGCTACGGGATAGGAATATCCGCGACCCAGATAGAGGAAGTTATGTGCATAGGTAAAGGTGCGGGCGAGATTACGTACCTTATCATTTGTCTTAAGAACCTCCTCAATGGTCTGGGGTATGCTGTTCAGGCCTCTTACCACCTTAAGGTATTCATCACGGTTGATGGTGCCTTTGGCCTCACCGAGAGTCAAGGCAAACATCGTGAGCACTGTCACCTGACCTGTAAAGGCCTTTGTGGATGCTACACCTATTTCCGGACCTACATGGATATATGTACCAGTGTCTGTGGCACGTGGGATAGATGAGCCGATGGCATTACAGATACCATAGATAAAGGCTCCCTTCTCCTTTGCCAACTGGATGGCTGCGAGGGTGTCGGCTGTCTCACCGCTCTGAGAGATGGCTATCACAACATCGTCTTTCGTTACCACAGGGTTGCGATAGCGGAACTCTGATGCGTACTCCACCTCGCAAGGGATGCGGCAGAATGACTCTATGAGCTGTTTGCCGATGAGGCCTGCGTGCCATGAGGTACCACAGGCAACAATCACGATACGCTTGGCATCGAGCAACTGTCGGCGGTAGTCGATGAGTGCAGAGAGTGTCACGTGGTCGGCCTCTACGTTTATTCGTCCTCGCATGCAGTTAGTAAGACACTCCGGCTGTTCGAAGATCTCTTTCAGCATGAAATGATCGTAGCCGCCTTTCTCTATCTGTCCAAGGTCGATGTCGACCTTCTTCACCTTCAACTCCTGCTCCTCACCAAGGATACTCATCACATGAACACCCTCTCCAAGACGGATGACAGCGATGTTGCCATCCTCGAGATACACCACCTTGTCGGTATATTCGATGATAGGACTTGCGTCGGAACCAAGGAAGAATTCATCATCGCCGATACCCACTACGAGAGGACTCTGTTTGCGGGCAGCGATAATCTGATTGGGGTCGCGCTTGTCGACGATGGCGATGGCATAGGCTCCGATAACCTGATAAAGTGCCACCTGAACAGCTTCGAGAAGCGGGAGGTTTTTCTTCACCATGATAAATTCTACCAACTGTACCAATACCTCTGTATCGGTGTCGCTCTTAAACTCTACGCCATTATCAATCAGTTTTGCCTTTATGTCGGCATAGTTCTCGATGATACCATTATGGATGATGGCCAGGTTGCGGCTCTGGGAATAATGAGGATGGGCATTGCGGGCAGAGGGCTCTCCGTGAGTTGCCCAACGGGTATGTGCAATACCTATGTTGCCTGTAACATCCTTGTCGGCACAATATTCCGTGAGATTGTCCACCTTTCCCTTTGCCTTATAGACATTCAGCTCGTTACCAGCATTTATAAGTGCAACACCTGCTGAGTCGTAACCACGATACTCCAGCCTGCGAAGTCCTTTGATAAGTATGGGATAAGCCTCCTGCTTCCCGATATATCCTACTATTCCACACATGTTCGTTTAGTTTTTTATTGTTAAGTATAATTCTTTTCTGGCTGCAAAATTACAAAAAAATCGATTATTTAGGTATATTATCCACATTTTTTTCTTACGACTGTCAAAAAAGACACTGACAGGCGTGACGCAGTTACACATTTTGATTTTTTCAGGGCTTAAGCAAAATATTATCGCATATTATTTGGTAGATCGGATTATTTTCCGTAATTTTGTAGCCATAATGGGAATAAGCCTTTAAATAGCCGATGCGACAGAGAATACTAAACCTTTTACTGCTGCTGACGCTTGCTCTTTCAGCAAGTGCTGACAACCTTGGCTATTCAAAGGACAGACCACTGCTCTTCGGTATCGACATGGACTATGCCCCGATGGAATACATTGATGACAAAGGTATCCCTCGTGGCTTCGACGTGGAGTTTACACGCAGGCTGATGAAGAGGATGGACATTCCCTTTGCCTATTCTCCTAACACATGGTCGAACATAGCTGGAGACGTGCTCCAGGGAAAGGTTGACCTCGGCATGATGGTGTATTCGTCTTATCGTAAGGATCTGACGAACTATTCAAGAGCCGTGTTCAGACTCTATTACCAGATAGTATATACCAAGAGTTCGGAGGGCCGTTTCGGACTGCGCGACGTGGAGGGTAAGAAGATTGCTCTGATGAAGTCGAGACCTATCGTAGACACTCTCACCAAATCGGGAGCCAAAGTGATGGTGGTGGAAGACCTGAAGGACGCGTTCCTTGATCTGAATAAGGGTAAGTACGACGCTGTGATATGTTTCCGCTATCAGGCTCGCTACTTCATCGGGGAACTGGATCTCGACGACCTTAAATCTGCCGACCTCGCACTGACTCCGAGAGAATATTGCTACGTGAGTCACGACAAAGAGCTGATCGACGCCATAAACATAGAATTAGACAAGATGGAGGCCGAGGGAGAGATAGATGACGTTTATGGCAATATAAGAGCGGCCTTTGGAAAGACGGTGATACCCAAATGGGTATGGTTGCTGCTGGGCTCTGTCATCGTAATAGGTCTTGTGCTGGTGATAGTACAGCAACGGATAGCAAGAAAGATTATTTTGAAAGAGATGGATCGGGCCAAGAAGAGTGAGGAGCTGAAGGATATCTTCCTTAGCAACCTTAGCCACTCGCTGCGTACACCTCTGAATGCCATCATAGGATTCTCTGACCTGCTGATGAGTTCACCAGCGGAAATTATGCCGGAAGATGAACAGAAGGAGCTGCTGGGACTGATAAACAACAACGGACTGCAGCTGCTGCACCTGATAAATGAGCTGCTGTCGCTTTCGGATATCGAGGGCAAGAAACTGCTCTTCGACCGCTCGGTAGTAGACGTGGAGCAGAAGATGTCTGAGTATGCTGCCGAGACCAGGTTGCAACTGCATGAGGGCGTGCAGCTGAAGGTGGTTGACCCGATAGGAGGTATGAGGGTGCTGCTGGATGAGAAACTGCTCAGAATGATAGTGATGCACTTGTTGGATAATGCCCGTGAGCATACCACCGAGGGTACCATCACTCTCACTTACTATATCAAGCAGGACGGTATCTACGTGGAGGTGAAGGATACGGGATCAGGACTGCCGGAGAACCTGAAGGAGAATATCTTCACCCTCCTGGCCGACAAGAATACTTATCTGCAGGAAGAGACACCGGGTCTCGGACTGAGCATCTGTAAGGCCATCATCGACAAGGGCGGAGGACAGATAGGTGCTAGGGACAATGAGGAAGACGGACGAGGAACGATAGTATGGTTCTGGGCACCTGTGAAGATATTATAATAATGGATTAAGATAATGATAATATAGAAGTATGACACTTATCATCGTTTCGATGCTGATTATAAGCTACCTCCTAATAGCCACCGGTCATATGACTAGGGTGAATAAGTCGGCGATAGCTGTGTTTCTGGGTACTATAGGCTGGGTGGTCTATATCTGCTGGGGTACTGACTTCGTGATGTCACAGCACCCGCGTGAGTATGCGGAGTATCTGGCCGGTGAAGAGCCGTCGAGCAATGCGGTGAAGTATTATATCTATAATGAGGTGTTCTTGAGCTATGTGGGACGGGCTGCGAGTATTGTGATGTTCCTCCTGGCCACGATGTCGATAATCGAGATTCTCAACAACAACGGATGTTTCGACTTTATTCAGAAATGGATAAAGACTAATAACCCCAAGCGGCTGCTATGGACCATCACCTTCGCCACGTTTATCATTTCGGCAAACCTCGACAACCTTACAACGGCCACGATGATGCTCGTGATAATGCATTCGATAGTGCAGAACCGCCGACAGAGGATGCTCATCGGAAGCGCCATCGTTATTGCAGCCAACTGCGGAGGATGCTTTACCGTTATCGGTGACCCTATGGGAATACTGCTCTGGGAAGACGGACGCGTGACGGCATCCGACTTCTCGATGACTCTCGCTCTGCCCGCTGTACTGGCATGGGTGATCCCTACGGTATTGATCAACAGACAGTTGCCTGACAAGCTCGACACACAGTGGTCGCCGATGCCCTATCGGGGTGACGACACCAACCTCAACCAGTGGCAGAGAGTGGTGATGCTCTTCGTTGGTATCGGAGGACTGTGGTTTATACCTACATTCCATAACATCACCAAGCTGTCGCCATTCCTCGGTGCTCTCTGCGTGCTCAGTGTGCTGTGGGTGGTAAATGAGGCATTCAACCGTAAGTTGATGAATGCCGATCAGATGATGGAGCGGCGTATGCCTCAGGCTCTGAAATACGGGTCGATACAGCAGATGCTCTTCGTGATGGGCATCATGCTGGGTATGGGCGTGGTGACGGAGACGGGCGTGTTTGGCGATGTGTCGGCATGGATAGACTATAATATACATAATGTGTGGATTGTGGGTGTGCTGTCAGGTCTGCTGAGCAGCATCGTTGACACATTCACCATCGCCATCAGCAACATCTCTCTCTATCCTGTGCTCGAGAGTCAGCAGCTCGGCATGTGGGTGGACTCTGACTATATGGCCAACTTCGTACAGAACGGTGCCTACTGGAAGATTGTCGCCTTCGCCACAGCGGCAGGAGGATGCCTGTTGTCCGTGGGAAGCATCGGGGGTATCGCACTGATGAAGATGGAGCATGTGAAACTGGGATGGTATCTGAAGAATATCACTCCGAAGATGCTCGTAGGATGGCTCGTGGGAATGGTTGCTTTGTGGGCGGTGATGTAATAAATGATAATGTATAAATGATAATTGTCTATGCCGGATATTAAGAAAATCGTATTGACGGGAGGCCCCTGTGCAGGAAAGACCACTGCACTGGTGAAGATAACGGAGTATTTCTCCGGGTTCGGATATAAGGTGTTTAACGTTCCTGAGGTGCCTACGATATACAGTACGGCGGGATGGAACTACCTTACACCTAACCGCGACCTCTACTATCAGGGAGAACGGGCTATCCTGGAGACACAGCTGGCTCTGGAGAATCAGTTCAGGACTCTCGCGGAGGTGTGTACAAAACCAGTGCTCATCGTGTGCGACAGAGGGACGATGGATATCTCGGCATATATCAAACCCGAGGAGTGGCTGGAGATAACGGCGATGGCAGGCACCAATCCCAATGAACTGCTGGAACGCTATGATGCGGTGCTGCACCTAGTGTCGGCTGCCGATGGTGCGGAACAGTATTACACCACTGCCACCAATGCCACACGATACGAACAGGCCAACGAGGAGGGACTACGCATCGCTCGTGAGCTGGACAAGAAGATCATCAATGCGTGGACGGGCCATCCCCATCTGCGGGTTATCAACAACCACGATGACTTCGAGGCGAAGCTTAACCGTGTGCTCAATGAGATAGCCAAGGTGGTAGGACTGCCACAGCCTGCTCAGGAGGAGAAGATATTCCGCGTGGAGATAACAGGAGATATACCGGAGTGCTCGGAGAGTGAGATAACACAGACATATCTCGTGGCTGAGCCAGGAACAGAGGTGAGACTGCGTCGCAGACAGTTCGTCGGAGGTAAGGTGATCAATGTGCACCGCTCGAAGAAACGCCTCTCAGAATCGGAGGTGATAGAGACGGAGCGTCAGGTGGACAACAATCTATACGAGCAGATGTTGCAACAGGCAGATCCCTATCGCGTCACTATCAAGAAACGTCGTCAGAGCTTTATCTGGAAGGGGCAGTTCTTTGAGATTGACACCTTCATTGAGCCAATTGATAATCTCGTGATGATGGAGACAAAAGGAGTGACGGAAAAAGAGACAATCAATTTCCCACCGTTCGTGAAGGTGATAGAGGAAGTGACAGGAAATCCCAAATATCTCAATTATAACATTGCCCTGAATAGGTAAAAATGTGCTTTTTTGGAGATAATGTGCTCTAATTAAGAAATATTTCGTAGAAATGTTTTCTTGATTGAGAAAAAATGACTATCTTTGCAATCGTCTAAAATAACTCTAAACAAAATAAGTAACTTTAAATATTAACAGCGTATGTCACAAATTACAGGACACATTTCGCAGATTATCGGCCCGGTTATCGACGTGTATTTCGATACCGAGGGGCAGGATGCGGAAAAGGTGTTGCCGAGAATTTACGATGCTCTTAAGATTGACCGTGGTGACGGGCGCGAACTGATTGTCGAGGTGCAGCAGCACATCGGCGAGGATACGGTTCGCTGCGTGGCTATGGACAATACCGACGGTCTGCATCGTGGACTCGAGGCGATCCCGCTGGGCTCACCAATAGTGATGCCTGCCGGCGATCAGATTAAAGGTCGAATGCTGAACGTTATCGGACAGCCTATCGACGGTATGAAACAGCTCGATATGCAGGGCGCTTTCCCCATTCACCGTGAGGCACCTACGTTTGAGGAACTCTCTACGAAGAAAGAGATCCTCTCGACAGGTATCAAGGTGATCGATCTGCTGGAGCCTTACATGAAGGGTGGTAAGATCGGACTCTTCGGTGGTGCCGGTGTAGGAAAGACGGTGCTTATCATGGAGCTCATCAACAACATTGCCAAGGGACACAACGGATTCTCTGTGTTCGCCGGAGTAGGAGAGCGCACTCGTGAGGGTAATGACCTTATCCGAGAGATGATCGAGTCGGGCGTTATCCGCTACGGTGAGAAGTTCCGCGAGGCAATGGACGAGGGTAAATGGGACCTGAGTCTGGTTGACCCAGAGGAGCTGAAGAAGAGCCAGGCAACACTGGTTTATGGACAGATGAATGAGCCTCCCGGTGCACGTGCTTCCGTAGCTCTCTCAGGACTGACTGTGGCTGAGGGCTTCCGCGACGGTGGCGGTAAGGATGGCGGTGCTGCCGATATCCTGTTCTTCATCGACAATATCTTCCGTTTCACTCAGGCTGGTTCTGAGGTGTCGGCTCTGTTGGGTCGTATGCCATCAGCAGTAGGTTATCAGCCTACACTGGCATCTGAGATGGGATCGATGCAGGAGCGAATCACTTCTACGAAGACCGGTTCTATCACATCAGTACAGGCTGTATACGTGCCTGCCGACGACTTGACAGACCCTGCTCCAGCAACAACCTTCACTCACCTCGATGCTACGACGGTGCTCGACCGTAAGATTGCTGGTCTGGGTATCTATCCAGCCGTTGACCCGCTGGCTTCTACATCTCGTATCCTTGATCCGCTGATCGTGGGTAAGGCTCACTACGACTGTGCCCAGAGAGTTAAGCAGATACTGCAGCGTTACAACGAGCTTCAGGATATCATCGCTATCCTCGGTATGGACGAGCTCTCTGATGAGGATAAACTGACGGTAAACCGTGCACGTCGTGTACAGCGTTTCCTCTCTCAGCCGTTTACTGTGGCTTCACAGTTTACTGGTCTGCCAGGTGTGATGGTTCCTATCGATGAGACTATCAAGGGCTTCAACGCTATCCTCGACGGAGAGGTTGACGACCTGCCAGAGCAGGCATTCCTCAATGTGGGTACTATCGAGGATGTCAAGGAGAAGGCAAAGAAACTTCTTGAGGCTGCTAAAGGATAATGATCATTGAACATTGAACATTGAACATTATGCTGAGGTTAAAGATAGTTTCGCCTGAGAAGATTGAGTTCGACGGAGCAGTGGAGAGTGTTCTCGTTCCCGGAACGATGGGACAGTTTGAGATACTCACCGACCATGCCCCGATTATCTCTACCCTTCAGAGAGGTACTGTTGAGTATCAGAACAGCGAGGGTAAGAATTCTTTGGAGATCCAGGGCGGTTTCGTGGAAGTGCAGAAGAACGTGGTTAGTCTCTGTGTAGAATTAATATAATAATAAGGTACGCGCGAATATGGACATCAACAGACTGTGCAGACAATACATCATTCAGACCATCTTCATCTTTGCGGTGATGAATGCGATAGTGATTATCGTGCAGAAGGTGTGGGGGCTGGATTTGCTGGAAGAGATGACGGTAAGCTCTTCATTCCTGCTGGTGACAGGTGTTGTCATTGCCCTCGTTTGGCGCTGGGTGGCTAACAGCCATAAAGACTCGTTGCCGACATTCTTTACTGCTGTGTCGGGATTCCGTCTGCTGTTGGCACTGGCTGTGATGTTCGTATGGTATCTCGCTGACAAGAACGATACGATGCTGCAGTTCTTTATGGTTTTCATGGTCTATTATGTAGTGTCGCTAGTTCACCATTCGTTCTTCTTCGCAAGAGTGTCAAACCGCTCTTAAAGCACTTTACCAAAGTTTGCTAATAGATTGTATATGAAAAAATTAAAAACGATAATCCTCCTTATGATGGTAGCGCTGCTGCCGATGCCTATGATGGCTAATGAGGGTGGTGATGAAAAGGAGCTCGATATCCCCGAGATAGTACTTGAGCACCTTGCTGATGCCTACGAGTGGCATATCGCCTCCTATCAGGGCAGTCATATCAGCATTCCGCTGCCTATCATCGTACGTAGTGAGAATACCGGAGAGTGGCATTTCTGTACAGCTCACAGTCTGCCGGAGCCGTTCTTCTTCAGTGAAGAGCATCACGGAAAGATCTATGAGCGTGTAGGTGGGGAAGAGGTTCGTCCGCTGGATCTGAGCATCACCAAGAGTGTGATGCAGATATGGATCGTGGTGGTCGTGCTTATCATTGTCTTCCTCAGTTGTGCACGCTGGTATAAGAAGCACGACGCGAAGAGCGAGGCTCCGAAAGGATTTGTGGGAGTGATGGAGATGATCGTGATGACGATACATGATGACCTCATCAAGTCGTCGATAGGTGAGAAGCATTACAAACCGTATGCTCCTTATCTGCTCACGGTGTTCTTCTTCATACTCACCTGTAACCTCATCGGATTGATTCCTGTGTTCCCAGGAGGCGCAAACGTGACTGGTAACATCAATATCACCTTCTTCCTGGCGATATGTACGATGCTTGCCATCAACCTCTTTGCCAACAAGGAGTACTGGAAGGAGATCTTCTGGCCAGAGGTGCCTCTGTTCCTGAAGGCTTATCCCGCTCCGGTAATGCCACTCATCGAACTGTTCGGAGTATTCACAAAACCTTTCGCTCTGATGATCCGTCTTTTTGCCAACATGATGGCTGGTCACGCGGTGATACTGTCATTTACGTGTGTGATCTTCCTCGGTTGGTCGATGGGTGTAGGATTCGGCTTAGGACTTAACGCTTTCAGCATCATCATGCTCCTCTTCATGAATGCACTGGAGCTGCTGGTGGCATTCGTACAGGCCTATGTCTTTACTATGCTTAGTGCGGTGTTTATAGGGCTTGCCCATAAGGAACACCACGCGGAGTAAAAAATAAAAATATAAAATAAAAAATACATTAATAACAACTTAAAATTTAACGATTATGATTTCAGCTTTATTTTTAGCCGAGGGTCTGGCACAGCTGGGCTGCGGTATCGGTGCAGGTATTGCAACAATTGGTGCGGGTATGGGTATTGGTAAGATTGGTGGCAGCGCTATGGACGCTATCGCTCGTCAGCCAGAGGCTACTGGTAAGATCCAGACCAACATGATTCTGACATCTGCATTCGTTGAGGGTTGTGCTCTCTTCGCTATTGCAGCTTGTGCATTCTTGATCAAGTAATATCCGTTTCGCAAATTAGTAATTAATAAAAACCTATAGCGAATGGATTTCAGTAAACTGCCAGCAATCCTTACCCCTGATCTGGGACTCTTGTTCTGGATGCTTCTGGCGTTTGCAGTTGTCTTCTTCGTGCTTGCAAAATACGGATTCCCTGCTATCGTAGGTATGGTGGAGGAACGTAATAAGTTCATCGAGGACAGTCTCAAGAAAGCCCATGAGGCCTCTGAGCGCCTGGAGAACATCAAGCAGGAAGGTGAGGCAATCCTTCAGGAGGCCCGTGACCGTCAGGCACAGATCCTCAAGGAGGCTGCAGAGACGCGCGATGCCATCGTTGAGCAGGCTCAGCAGAAGGCACGTGAGGAGGGCGCCCGTCTCCTTGGTGATGCAAAACTCGCCATCGAACAGGAGAAGAGGGCAGCCATTGCCGATATCCGTCAGCAGGTCGCTGAGCTCTCTGTGGAGATTGCCGGAAAGGTGCTCCGTCAGAATCTCAAGGACGACAAGGCTCAGATGGATCTGATTGACCGTATGCTGGATGAGGTTTCTACTGACAAATAAGCGATAACGTATGGATATAGGAGTCATATCGGTAAGATACGCCCGGGCGCTCTTGAAGAGTGCTACAGACGCGAAAATCGAAGATGCTGTATACACCGAGATGCAACAGCTCGCCAAGAGCTATCTAGAGGTGCCACAGCTGCGGTTTACGATAGACAATCCGATGCTCTCGAAGGACAAGAAAGAGGCTCTTCTTACTACTGCTGTGGGAACGAAGCCTTCTGAATTGACCAAGGCCTTTATCCAGCTGGTGCTGAAGGAGGACCGTGAGAACGTGATGCAGTTCATCGCCAATTCGTACGTCACGCTTTACCGCCAACAGAAGAATGTCATCCGTGGACGTCTCATCACCGCTGCCTCTGTATCTACTGCCACAGAGCAGAAGATGCGACAGATGGTGGAGAGTAAGACTAATGGAACGGTGGAGTTCGAGACCGAGGTGAACCCCGATATCATCGGAGGATTCATACTCGAGTACGACACCTATCGCATGGATGCGAGTGTCAAGACAAAGCTCAATTCCATCCTAACGACCTTGAAAAAGTAAAAAGGTAAAAAAGTAAAAGAAAAAAAAATGTCAGATAAGATTAAACCAAGCGAAGTATCCCAGGTACTGCTCGACCAGCTCAAGGGTATCTCAAATGCTGAGAAGTTCGACGAGGTAGGTACCGTGCTGACCGTCAGCGATGGTGTGGCCCGTATCTACGGACTGCGCAACGCCGAGGCCAACGAGCTGCTGGAGTTTGAGAATGGGACGATGGCTATCGTGATGAACCTTGAGGAAGACAACGTAGGTTGTGTGCTTCTGGGTACCACCTCAGGCATCAAGGAAGGCATGGTCGTTAAGCGTACGAAGCGTATTGCTTCTATCCTTGTTAACGACAACATGCTGGGTCGCGTTATCAACCCGCTGGGACAAGCTATCGACGGTAAGGGAGACATTGACCTCAGCGGTGCCTTTGAGATGCCGTTGGATCGTAAGGCTCCTGGTGTGATCTACCGTCAGCCCGTGAAGGAGCCGCTGCAGACAGGATTGAAGGCCATCGACTCGATGATACCTATCGGACGCGGACAGCGTGAGCTCATCATCGGTGACCGTCAGACGGGTAAGACCGCTATCGCAGTTGATACCATCATCAACCAGAAGAGTTTCTATGAGGCAGGAAAGCCTGTCTATTGTATCTATGTTGCCATCGGCCAGAAGGCTTCCACTGTTGCAGCTCTCGTGTCTACACTTCAGGAGCATGGTGCCATGCCTTATACCATCGTAGTGGCTGCTACCGCTGCTGATCCTGCTGCTATGCAGTATTATGCTCCGTTCGCAGGTGCTGCCATCGGTGAGTATTTCCGCGATCGTGGTCTGCCTGCACTCGTAGTATATGATGACCTCTCTAAACAGGCTGTAGCCTATCGTGAGGTATCACTGATCCTGCGTCGTCCTTCCGGACGTGAGGCATATCCTGGTGATGTGTTCTATCTCCACTCTCGTCTTCTGGAGCGTGCAGCTAAGATGAATGAGCAGCAGGAGGTGGCTGAGCAGATGAACGACCTGCCAGAGTGTATGAAGGGTCATGTGAAGGGTGGTGGTTCACTCACCGCTCTGCCTATCATCGAGACTCAGGCTGGTGACGTGTCAGCATACATTCCTACTAACGTGATCTCCATCACCGATGGTCAGATCTTCCTTGAGTCAGACCTCTTCAACCAAGGCTTCCGTCCTGCCATCAACGTAGGTATCTCGGTATCTCGTGTGGGTGGTTCGGCACAGATTAAGTCAATGAAGAAGGTGGCTGGTACACTGAAGATTGACCAGGCGCAGTATCGTGAGCTTGAGGCATTCTCGAAGTTCTCTTCAGATATGGATGCTGTGACAGCGATGACACTGGATCGCGGACGTAAGAACAATCAGCTGCTTATCCAGCCTCAGTATAGCCCTATGCCTGTAGGCGAGCAGATCGCAATCCTCTATTGCGGTGTGCACGGACTGATGCGCGAGGTGCCTATTCCAAAGGTTCGTGAGTGCCAGAATGCCTTCCTTGACAAGCTGCGCTCTTCTAATCCTGAGGTGATAGAGACACTCGGTAGCGGAAAAATTGACGATGCTACGACAGCAAAGATCGAGGCTGTGATGGCCGACATCGCAGGAACCTATAAAAGCTGATAGCCTATGCCTAGCCTGAAAGAAATTAAAGGCCGCATAGCCTCAGTCAATTCCACGCGAAAGATCACGTCGGCTATGAAGATGGTGGCTTCCAGCAAACTGCATCATGCGCAGGTGGCAATACAGAATATGCTACCTTACGAGACGATGCTGGAGCACATCCTCAAGTCGTTTCTCGCAGCAGAAGCAGAGGCTCAGACGATATTTGACCAGGAGCGCCCCGTAAAAAGGGCTGCTCTCGTGGTCTTTACGTCAAATTCCTCACTCTGCGGAGGATTCAATGCCAATACCATCAGGATGATGAATCAGGCTGTTGATGATTACGCAAAGGAGATAGGACGTGAAAATGTCGAGATCTATCCGATAGGCAGAAAGGTGTATGAGAAAGCGAAGAAGATGGGACTGAACGTACAAGGAGAATTCTCTGCTCTTGCAGACAAACCCAACGTACAGGACTGTATTAATATCGCTATGGAACTTGGCACTAAATTTGCTGAGGGTGAGATAGATAAAGTAGAATTGATCTATCATCACTTTAAGAGTGCGGGTTCACAGGTTCTTACCCGAAAGACCTTCCTGCCTATAGATATTGAGTCGGAACTGAAGGCTGATCATGAGCGTGACCTTACGAGCGTTATCGCTACGAAGGAGTCGCAGGAGTATCTCAAGAAGAGAGGTGAGCGTGAGACAGAGAAGAAGAATGACGACGTGAAGCCACTAAACGATAACTTCATCGTGGAGCCGGATATGGACACTGTGCTCTCACAGCTTCTTCCTAAGTACGCCCACCTGCTGCTCTATACCGCTCTGCTCGACTCCAACGCCTCTGAGCACGCTGCACGAATGGTGGCAATGCAGACGGCTACGGATAATGCCGATGAGTTGCTGCGTGAACTGAACCTTCAGTACAACAAGAGTCGCCAGCAGGCTATTACAAATGAGCTGCTCGACATGGTTGGAGGCTCAGTGAATAATTAATAGTGAAAATTTATGAAACTAACAGGAAGAAGAGAAAGTAGTAATGTTGAGGATCGTCGTGGTATGAGCGGTGGAGCCAAAGCTGGTATCGGGGGTATTGGTGCAATCATCGTAGCAGCACTGTTTGCCTGGATGAGTGGAGGTGACCCTCTCTCAGCAGGTCTTCAGGCTGCACAGCAGCAGATGTCGGCAAGGACAGAAACTGTAGATGAGCAGAACTTCACAGAAGAGGAACAGCAGCTGGCTAAAGAGTGTAAGCAGATCCTCGCATCTACGGAGGATGTGTGGAGTAAGGTGTTCCAGGAGCTGGGACGTACCTATGAGCCTCCTACACTTGTGCTCTTCACTAATCAGGTGAATTCTGCATGCGGAAGTGCTTCCGCTGCCGTAGGGCCTTTCTACTGTTCTGGTGACCAGAAACTCTATATCGACCTCTCATTCTTCACCCAGATGAAACGACAGTTGGGTGTCGAGGGAAATACATTTGCCTATGCTTATGTTATTGCCCATGAGATAGGTCATCATGTGGAGTATTCTCTTGGCATCTTGGGCAAGGCTCATCAGGCCATGAGTCAGACAGATAAGGTAAGTGCCAATCAGATCAGTGTACGTCTTGAGCTTCTCGCTGACTACTATGCTGGTGTATGGGCTCACTACGAGGATGCCATGAACCACTCTATGGAGTATGGTGACCTCGAGAAGGGTCTTGAGCTTGCAAAGGCCATCGGTGATGACTGGCTGCAGAAGAAGGCACAGGGTAGGGCTACTCCGGAGTCGTTCACTCACGGTACTTCTGAGCAGCGTAAGCGCTGGTTGCGCAGAGGCTTCGAGACTGGCGATATGCAGACATCTACCTTCAGTATTCAGAACTACAATGATCTCTAATTTTATAAATATGCCTAAGATTAAGACCATAGGTATTCTTACCTCAGGAGGCGACTCTCCTGGCATGAATGCAGCCATTCGCGCTGTTACTCGTTCTGGAATCTATAATGGATTCAACATCAAGGGTATCTACAGAGGCTATGATGGACTCATCAAGGGAGAGGTAAAGCCCTTTACCACTGAGAATGTAAGTGGTATCATCACTCGTGGAGGTACTATTCTGAAGACTGCCCGTAGTAAGGAGTTTATGACTCCCGAGGGTATGCAGAAAGCTTATGACACATGTGTGAAAGAAGAGATCGATGCACTCATAGTTATTGGTGGTAATGGTTCTCTGACAGGAGCGTGGAACTTCGGTGTGGAGTTTGATTTCCCCGTTATCGGACTGCCAGGCACCATCGACAACGACCTCTATGGTACAGACTCAACCATTGGCTATGACACCACGATGAATACTATCATGGAGTGTGTTGACCGTATCCGCGATACAGCCAACTCCCACGAGCGTATCTTCTTTGTAGAGGTGATGGGACGTGATGCTGGATTCCTGGCTCAGAACTGTGCCATAGCATGTGGTGCAGAGGCAGCTATCGTTCCTGAGGAGACAACTGACGTAGACCAGTTGGCTGCTTTTATGGGACGTGGTATCCGTAAGTCGAAGAAGTCATGTATCGTCATTGTGTCGGAGAGTCCTAAGTGTGGTGCTCTTTACTATGCTGATCGTGTAAAGAAGGAGTTCCCTGGGTTCGATGTGCGTGTGTCCATCCTTGGTCACCTGCAGCGTGGAGGTACTCCATCGGCACGTGACAGGATTCTTGCTTCCATCACCGGTGTGGGAGCCATCGAGGCTATCATGCAGGGACAGCGTAATGTCATGATAGGTGTGCGCAACAATGATGTGGTCTATGTACCATTCTCTGAGTGCATACGTACAGACAAGCGTTTCGACAAGCGCCTTATCACGGTTCTCGACGAGCTGAGCATCTAACGATGAAGAGAGTCTTGATGGCATAGGCTATTCTTCTGTGCCCTGTCTTACTCAGAAATCCAGTTGACACAAATAGTCAACTGGATTTTTGCATAAGATATAAATATTAAATATTGAACTTTTTCCCAACTTCACAAAAAGATTTCGTTCTTATTTCGTATCTTTGCAGCCGATTTCCACAATTTTGACTTGCAAGATGACAGAAGAAAGAAATAACGATTATCACAATATAGTTCCGCTTCAGATACGTTTCAATGACGTTGATAAGTTCGGACACGTCAACAATACCATATATTTTCAGTTCTACGACTCTGGTAAGACCGACTATGTCTCCACTGTGTGTAAAGGCTTTGACTGGGATCGGTATGCTATTTTTGTAGTAAAGATAGAGGTGGAGTTTTTTGCCCAGATAAAAGGCGCAGACAGAATTGCCGTCCGCACCCGTACAGTAGTGCTCGGCAACAAGAGTTTCCGTCTGGAACAGGAAATATTTGACGTCGACACTCAGGAAGTGAGGAGCCGCTGTCTGTCGATATTGGTGCTATATGACCTGGAGCAAAAGCAGTCCATACCGTTTCCGGATGAATGGCGCCAAGCCATCAGAGACTATGACGGTATTTTATAAACTCTAGCTGCGTAAGACACCCTCATGAGCAATTACTCCCATAGCAGTTAACTTCTGCAGGTCTCTTTCGATGGTTCGTGGAGACACCGACATGCTCTCCGACATTGTTTTAGCTGATAATGTCGGAGATTTATGCAACTCCTGTACTATATGCCGCTGTCTTTCAGTGAGCCTGCTCCATCTCTCCGATATTACGCTTGCTCTCTTGGTCTTTTTCATCGTGTATCAACTGCAAAGTCATCATTGTCTCGTCAGGCTGTGTCCTCTCCGACAACTCCAGTGCAGGCCAGTGGTTATCATCCCATCCCTTCCGGATAATGTCTGCGCCGCTACCAGCTTTCTCACCATTCCCCAGGAACATAAACAACTTCTGCAACGTCGGGTTCCTGCAGATGCTGTGACTCCCCGCATAGAAGTCAGCCACCGAGATAAGCATGCAACCCGGATTGCGCATCGTGATGCCTTCTCGCCGTCCCACCACGAGTATGTTCACCTGCTGGGCGTAGTTGCAGTGAATCAGCTTGTTGGCCAAAGCTTCTCTCAGGGCAACGTGAGCCGTCGATTCCTCTTGGCGGTATGCTTAAAGTCTGTATTCTATCAATTTCTGCCCGTCCAGATAAACAGGTCTTCCTTGTGGATATGGTTCATGCACATTGTTGTTTTTCATCGACTCAAAGAACTGTTTCCTGTCGTCCTCAATGATTTTCTCTATGTCAAGATTGCCCAGGGTAATCTCCTCGTCGAAGAAATAACAGAGGTACTTGTCATGATGCGGGTTCTTGTACCCTGTCTTTATCATCTGTTCCCTAGTCATCTCACCGATGTTCTTCACACGGAAGGTTTTGTAGATTCCTGCTGCCTCTTTGCCTGCAAGGTAAAGCACGACAAACTTGGCGTGCTTAATTTTCTCACGGCTTTTCACCACGCCACCAGTGACATCCTTTCCGATACGAACATTGTACGCATCATCACGCTTTCTGCCTTCACGACTGAAAATCCAGCTGAGATGCTCTTCGCCGTTCACGATACCCACTAAGAAGGATGTCGTAGGATAATTCTCCAGATAGTGCATCGTCAGGAACTGCTTAGGCACTTCCTTATGTCTCACAGGCTCTATAGACGGTAGTACCGTCCGTGGGTCAACACCTAACGGACAGGGTTCAACGACGAACGACTGCCTGAGTTGGAAGAGTACGGCATCGTTCTCGTCAGCTATCTCCGCACGCAATTGCACTTCGCGCTGTTTGTCCTTCAGCTCTATTCTATTTGGATTTCGTAGAGCCAGCGAATAGTATTGCTGCTCCTCACCAGTGAAGAAAGGCTGGAACACTTTCCCAAGCAATGTCTGGAAATTCTCACGGATGTACTGCTCTGAGTCCACATCAGCATGTGCCGTCATTGCATAGAACGTGAAGTGTTTTTCCAGCATGTCCTGGATCTCCTTGCGGAACATCTTTCTAACCTTTGCCCTCCATTCCGTCTTGGCCGCATCCTTGTTTCTGCCATACAAGGCTAGCACAAACAGGAAGTTCACGTCATAGTGGGCCAGCATATACGTATCACGGTCGAAGAGACGGTTTTCAAACTGACGATTCAGGTGGTATGGTTTCTTGTCTGTGGAGAGGGCTATCTTGTCGTCAGCCGTCAGGTCGTTCTGTTGGGCGGAGATAAAGAAGTTGGGAATCACGTTATAGCCCTCAGTCACGTCATCACGAAGTTTGATATGCTTTTTCTGTTCTTCTGCAGTGCCGTTGTTGAAGAGGTCAAGGTTCCACTGCACCACATTGCGGGCGTATGTAAACTGCTTATACACCGACTTACTGTCCAACTGGTTCCCGCGTTTGTAATATTTCGAGTCGCCAATATAATAGACATCGTCATTGCTGTCGTTGTTGGTCAGCACACGATATTGATACATATGGTCCACCACCTTTCCGTCAGCCTGGTCTTTCAGCCCGTCAGGCAACTTCTGGTCACCTGCTATCAGTTCGTCGATAATGGCCTCAAACACTATCTGGAAGTCCTTTGCCAACAGGTACTCGCGACGATCCACATTCAGGTTGATGTTTTGAGGCTTTTCAAAGAAGGCATAGCATAGCCCCCACAATTCCAACGCCTTGTCTGAGAAGTATTTGTATTTTATCTGTCGAAGGCGACTTTTGCCTTGTCCATCAAGATACCTTTGAAACTTCTCTCCACGAATCAACGGGAAGTTAACATTGATGACAACTGGCAGGCCATAAGTCTGCTGGATATGGTTCAGAATACTATAATAGATAATGAGCAGTTCCTCGTCGAAGTTCACCCTCCGTTGCTTGTTTACGGGATTGAGATAGGCCACGCTTTGTGTCGCTTGTCCCGATGTCTGTCCTATGATGGCTTGCGAATGAGCAATGGTTCGCGTCCAGTTTATCTTGTTGTACCCCGCATGCATGTTCTTCACGATGAACGTCACAAACTGCTGGTTCTGTCGGTTCCACTGCTGCAGGGCCAGCAATATGTCGAGGAATGTGCTTGCCTTGTGCATCTTCCGCCGACCCATCACGGGAGCCTGCTCGTAGAGGATAATGGAAGGCCGTTTCTTTTCTCCCCCATAGCGGTCGTACTCATGTTCACGAAACACGCAGAGAGCGCGATATATCCATACCGACAGGTTGTAGATAAACCGATGTTCCTCCTTGCTCAACTCTGTACACTTCTCCAGATTAATCAGGTTGCGAGGCTCGATGTGCCCAAACACCTTTTCATGCCCACGCTCCCCTTCAAGCAACACCTTTGGAAGAATAAACACGCAATCGTTCAGCTTGGGGTTGAAGTAATAGCCCACCTTGTCGAGGCTGACCTTACCCTCGGCATCGTGGAACAACAGTTCGCCCAGCACCTCCTCGCTGATGTCCTCACTCTGATACGGATATTTCTCTATCAAGATACGCATGGTTTCATCTATTCTGCTTGTGGCTCTTCTGCGCTCACCGCTTCATAAGCCGTTTCTGTATAGAGGCTAGTATTCTCTCCAAACACGTTGTGCATAAACGTCCTCAATGCCTTCGTGTCTGCGATAGTCTTTCCTTCCTTATCCTCTGTATAGAATACATCAAACGATGGCTCGCCATTGCCTTCGGTAACCTTGAAAATTCGGTTCTCCTCGTCTTTGAATACATCGTTCCAAAGGTAGAACACCACCTTGCCCACGAACCGTTCTGCATCTATCGTCCTGCTCTCTTCATTCTCAGGCTTGCAGAAGAAGTAGCCCAGCTTCTTGTCATCACTACTGGTAGCCAATGCAATTTTCTCGTTGATAGCTTTGATAAACTCCCACCAGCTACATTCAAAGGTGTATGCCTTTGACTCTTCTTCGTAATCAAACCTGACCATCCAGTTCAGGAGTTCCTTTGTATCAGCATCCCGACCTTCAGCAATCTTGATGTATTTCCACTCCCAGCGACGCTTAAATGCTGAGTCGATGGGGAACAAACTCTGGTCGCTCGTGTTCATAGTCGCCCAAATGTAGAGGTTTGAGGGGAGCAGGAGTAGATTGCCATTCATTATCTCCTTCGTAATCCCTTTGGGGTAATGCTTCTGATAGATACCATCTATCTCCTGTGCATGTTCTTCAATCAGGTTCCATTCTTCAGTAAAGACATACTTCAACTCCTGCTCCATATCGGTGTCTGCCTTGATGGGATAGCTGGAGAAGCCCTGGCTATTCCTGTCTAATAACTGGAAGATGTCACCGAAAATCTGTGCACAGTTGCCGCGATTGATTTCTTCTATCACCAAATACTGTGGATCGTTAGGATGTTGCCATGCTGCGATGTATGCCTGCAAGAAAGCTTGGCAACTATATTTGTAGACGATTCGTTTCTCTTTCTTCGGATTGCCTTTCTCGTCTCTCACTACCTTTAGAGTCTCACCTATAACAACTGTCATGTCCACATCTTCCATGTGAGGCTTGTAGCAGCCCACAAAGGTCGAATAGTCAGTGTCTGGGTGAAATGTCGTGCGAACAACCTTTCTACCTTCTGTCAGACGTTTTATTTCGTGCGATTTGCCTGTACCAGGAGCACCATAGTAGATTTGCTGGAGAGGAGGGTCACTACTAATTTCAATTATTTCTCTCCCTTTATCTTTGCCATCATCATAGGGTGTCTGGGTATTTGTAACGAACACGTCAAATATCCCATTCTCTGCCTTTTTTATATGGATGTCGGAGTAACCTCCAGCCAAATAATTCCGTATTGTAAACTTTGCAGACTTTGGCTCTCCATTGTAGCCTGTATATACTACATCTTCCAGAAGTCCATTGAAGTAAAACCTGTTATCTATCTCGCCATTCTTTTTCGGTACATCCTTGCGGGCATTCCATGTTTGGATGCGTTTCTCAACGGGTTTACTATCTACCATAAAAAAGGCATTTAGAAATGCTAATTGATCATACACAAATGTTTCACTGAATGGAATCTTTTTGTGTGTAGCTGACTGGTCAAACTTGCGAGGAAGAATTGATGCGATAAACAGAATAGCTTTCGTAAGGTTCTCTTTGTCAAACCTTACAACGATTTGTTCACCTGCATCCTTGAATAACTCAAAATGCTCATTGTCAAGAAACAAGTCTGTATTCTTTGCATCACCTGCATTCAAGTCCCTATAACTTGCATTGGTGTCATTGATATGCTTTACAATCTCATCCATATTATTGTCGAATTATTCGGTTAGTAATCAGATAATAAAGAACGGCATAGATGGTGTTGACGCTGACAGCATTGCCTGCCTGTTTGTACATAGCACCGTCTGCAACTCTCGCTTGACTTGCTCTTTGGGCAAAGTCGTCAGGAAAACCTTGTAACATAAATGCCTCTTTTGGAGTCAGCTTCCTTATCGGAATCCTTGCAAGTTCTTCCTTAGTCATTCTTTCCGATGGTCTGTCTGCTCCATCTGACTGAATAAACATGTCGCTATAATAGTTGTCTTGACAAGCGCGATGCATTTTGTGCATTGTGGCTGTCAGCGGTCTTGCTACAACTTGGTCGATTTCCGATTTCGACTTGAAACCAGCACTACCATCACTCAGCAAAGTTGGCTTTATCTTCTCAGATAGGTAATACTTGTTGTCTACATGTCTGTCAAGTACGTCAACAGCAGAATTATAAAAGTTAAGAGAACATTGATTCCTATCTATTTGCGTAAATACCTCTTTTACAAGTTCTGATGTAAATTCATAATTCCCCAAATGTCTGCGCCTTGCAAATATGATTGCCCTGTTTCGTTTCTGGGGCAAGCCATAGTCATTAGAGTTGAAAACGTCCATCTTCACGATATATCCAGCATTCTCCAGCTCCCTCCTAATGACTGCTATGGTGTTACCTCCATCATGTCGCATCAGATTCTTGACATTTTCCAAAAGCACATAGTGAGGATGTCTGGCATTTATCATATCCATAATACGGAAGAACATCTGACCACGTTCTTCCTCAAAACCTTCTTGACTGCCCATCATGCTGAATGTCTGACAGGGGAATCCACCGGATAGCAGTTCATATACAGGAAGTGCTCGCATTGCCCTTCTGTTCTTGACAAATTCAACAATATCACCCATTGCCAGTTCACCTATGGTGTTATAATTCGCATTATATGTGGTAACGGCATTTTTCTCAATCTCCGAATATGCTACAGTTTGTATCTGAAAGCCAAGGTCTTGAGTTATTAAGTCCATTGCCCGTCTGAAACCGCCTACACCAGCAAATAGTTCAACGTGATTCATATAAATTTCATGATGCCGTCTCCTATAGCTTTAGCGAGTTTCACAGGAACAGCATTACCCACTTGGGCATACCACATATTCTGTGCTCCAGTTATCACGTAGTCATCTGGGAATGTTTGTATCCGCGCTGCCTCTCTGGGGCTTAATCCTCTTGCCTCCCAAGGATGGATATACATGTTGCAGTCAAACTTCATGTGCGAGGTGATTGTCTTGCAGATCTGGCTTTCATCCAGCTTGAAGTATTTATCCTTGAAGATGCCGTTTCGTCTTTTGTATGGCATGATGTCTGCTATTGACTCATGCAACGAATTGGCACCTTGTGGCAACCGCCTGTAGATCTCAATATCGCGTTCATTGTTGTAGCGGTTCTTATGGTTATACAGTTTCGTGACAACCTTATCGCCATTGATGAACTTGAAGAAATCGGTCTGCGGATAATTAAAGTCTCTTTCTGTCAAACCTGAACTAATCTCTTCAATACCACTCTGCCCTTTTTCTCTTTTTGCTTCCAAATGAGGAAGGCCATAAAGGGCATCACGTAAAACGAATGCTTCGCGTTTGTTCTTGTTGATTTCGTCAAAAATAGCTTTGGGCGATATTCCCATACGATTTCCAATCATGATGAATCGCTCTCTGTTTTGGGGAACGCCAAAGTCTTGAGCCTTCAAAACAGCATAGTCATAAGCATATTCATCGCCAAGATACTCTTTAAAATTCTGGATGATTTCATCCTTCTTGTTCATCATCCCTTTCACGTTCTCCATGATGAAGAACTTTGGGCGAACATGACTCAAGAAAATAAGATACTGCTTGTAGAGTCCATTGCGGGGATCGTCAAGTATTCGTTGGCGGTTTGCCATTGAGAATCCTTGGCAAGGAGGGCCACCACACACAAGCGTAACATCAGCAAACATCTCCTTGTAATCGTCAATATGTTTGTTTAGTTCAGCAATATCGCCAATGTAGTAATGCTCATCTGAAAGTTGGTGGTTATATTTGTACGTGTTTGCAAACTGCTCGACAATCTCATTCACAAACCAAGGCGTAAAACCAGCTTGCTCCAATCCCAAGCTAAGACCTCCACAGCCAGCGAACAAGTCAACCATTTTATATGTTTTCTTCTTTGACATGAAAAAGCCCTCTCTTCGTTTTGAAAAGGGGGCGTGGAAGAAAGTGGTGTTCAAGCAAGGCTTAGGACAGCCCGTATCAGACAACAATCATTCAGTCCACGCCCTTATGAGCGTAAACATCCAATTACTTGTCCGACTGAAACGTTCTCAGAGGTCCTAATTCTGCTTGATCAGTCAATCAAGGATGCCAATGACGCAATGTTTCCTTTTACTTCATTTCGTTTCTAAAATCTCTTATTGTGCAGTTAGCCACCACATTCAAGAGCTGTCCGCAAACACCCTGTGCGAACGGGTATAACTAATATGGCTAACTACAAAATGAAAAAACGTGGGTGCTTGCATCTGCCTGTTCGCCATTCGAGGTCTTAGGAAACCCATTGCAAGAAACAGACAGAGAAACATCCACGTGGGAGTATACTATACACCGTAAAGTGTGCTAGTGAGGACATGGTTAGCCCTCGCAGCACACTACGGAGAGTATATACTACACCCCGTGGCAGTTACCTCTGCATTGTCTTTGCCTGCAATTCAAAAGTTCCTAAGTTTCGAAATAGCCAAAAACAAAGCGCGATAACGCCTTTCAATATGTAGTGCTCCGCCCATAAGCTCCGTCCTTCTCGTAGGACATCCCAGCTACATTGGGCAGATGCTTCTGCAAAAGTACGAAAAATAATCGAAACTTAAACAGATTGCCACAAAAATATACATTATTTAATAGATAGGACATCGTAAAGAGCCATTAGAACCATCAAAAGATCATAAAAAGAGATCGATAACCTTTGTTAATAGTCCTAATGAAAAAAACTCCGAACACCCCCATTTTTTACGAAGCCTCGTAACACATTTTTGAAGGCCTTCTAAAAAGTGTTACGAGGCTTCGCAGCAAGTTTTCCGTCGGATTCGTGATACACATCGATGAAGATATATAAACTTTCTAATCGTCCGCCCAAGGGTTTCGGGTAGTCCGCCCAGGCCTCCCTGCCAGTCCGCCCAAGCCGGACTCCCAAAGAAGTACACCACATACTTTAAAAATAAAAAAATCGAGCTACTCGTGCTACTGAAGCGTGCAACTTGCTTATATTCAGATGTTTGCTCGGTGCAGGATGTGTAAAAATGGTGCTACTATGGTGCTACTGATAGTGCTACTGAGGGTGATTACGGAACAGGCGCACGAAGTACTGCTGATATTCGTAGCCTAGCGAGTAGGCAATCTCTTTGCAGTTGCCAGAATACTGATGTCTGAACACCCGTCTCGTCCATCTGTCGTGTCATCCTCTCCGATTTCATTCTTCCACAGATGCAACAGGGCATTGTAGGCGTTCTGGTACATCTGTTCAGCACCGGGACGGGTGAAGGCCTGCTCGCCGGTGATGACGAGGTATGGCTTGCGGAAGTCACGGATGATTTCCGTGGGGTGGAACTGATGCCAGGTCAAC